>JAEIGA010006844.1_pt1 | contig 17319 bp, 14 predicted proteins | sample 9270691 | NCBI WGS metagenome assembly JAEIGA01 (sample SAMN17057246, study PRJNA624740) | gut metagenome | biome: biome; isolation source: fecal sample | host: Bos grunniens | place: China: Xizang | collected 2019 | reverse complement strand
GCACAAAGAGGAACTCAACTATGAGTTTGTCAAAGTACAACAACGTAACTACAAACAATAATCGGGAATTACAGTTATGGAAAAGACTATAGATTTAACACTGAAAGTATGGCGTCAACACGACCGTAAATCAAAAGGTCAGTTTGAGACATATAACGTAAAAGGCATTTCGACCGACAGCTCATTCCTTGAGATGCTCGATGTGCTCAACGAACAACTTATCAACGAAGGCAAAGAGCCTGTTGTATTTGACCACGACTGCCGCGAGGGTATCTGCGGTATGTGCTCGTTGTACATCAACGGTCATCCCCACGGTCCCGACTCGGCTATCACTACTTGCCAATTGCACATGCGCAAGTTCAACAACGGCGATACTATCACTATCGAGCCTTGGCGCTCGGCCGGTTTCCCCGTTATTCGCGACTTGATGGTTGACCGTACTGCTTACGACCAAATCATCGCTGCCGGTGGTTACACTTCTATCAACGTAGGTGGTGCTCAAGATGCCAACGCTATCCTTATCCCCAAGACTGATGCTGATGAGGCTATGGACTCTGCTTCTTGTATCGGTTGCGGTGCTTGTGTGGCTGCTTGTAAAAACGGTTCGGCTATGTTGTTCGTTTCGGCTAAGGTTAGCCAACTCGCACTTCTTCCCCAAGGTCGCGTAGAGGCTGCTCGCCGTGCTCGCGCTATGGTGGCTAAGATGGACGAACTCGGTTTTGGTAACTGTACCAATACCGGTGCTTGTGCTGCTGAGTGTCCTAAGAGTGTTTCACTCTCGAACATCGCTCGTCTCAACCGCGAGTTTATCAAAGCCAAGTTCCAAGAGTAATACATATATTATATATGTGCATTTACGGGCGAGCCAACAGGCTCGCCCGTATTTTTTGTTATCCGGTAAAACCTACTACACTTAAGTTGTTCGATAATCTGCTATAGAGCCTGGCAATGTGAATTGAAAACAATTGAATATGATAGTACGTATGCTTTAAGTAAAGTATATGTGGTTATATAATTGTGCGATAAGTGTCTGATAGGAATTATGTTAATGTTGGCATTACCCTTGCTCTTTATTCTCGCTTCATTTACTCGATGTTTAGCTTTGCTCACAGCTAATATAGCTATTACATTCAGCGAGAATACACGTTTGTGATATTGCTTATAACATTCTCTCTAAAGCACTATATTTTATCGTAGAAGGGTTTTTAATAACATCTATAATAAAAAGCACGAGGAGCGCTGTAAACGGCGCTCCTCGTGTCCTATATTGGCGTTGTATAGTGTCGGCTTATATCACCACCTTGTGTGTTGTACCATCTATTTGTACGAGATACAAGCCATGTGACAACTCTATCTGGTTGGCGTTGCCCACAGTGGTGTTGTGTAGCAACATTCCGCATAGAGAGTAGATGTTTACTGCAGCGTCATCTTTTGCTCCTACGATAGAGAGATGGCCGTTGACAGTGCTTACTTTTATAGTTGTGTTGGAAAGAACATCTTCCACGCTCGAATCTTCGTTGATGTTGGTAAATTCGCTCCAATAGGGGGCGTTTCTATAGGCCTCACCACAGCCTTTGGGTACATTTATGGGTATCGATCTTTTTACACCATTAAATGTGTTGGCGTAGATAACGGGCGGTGTTGTTGCTTGCATATCCAGTTGCGACAAGTTGTGACAGAGGGCAAATGCCTCTTCGCCTATTTCGGTGATACTCTCGGGCAATATGATTGTGTATAACTCGCCACAATTGTAGAACGCATCTTTACCAATACCTGTAACGGTGTAGCTGTTTTCTTTGTGTTCGATGGTTGACGGTATTTCCATTTGGCTGTAATACTCGCCTGTGTAGTGGTCGCGGTTCACACCTTGGTAGGTTACTTCTACCTGCTTGTCGGTCTCGTTTATAATATTGTAGTAAACGTATCTAAAGATAACAATCTCACGATTAGAGTACACAATATTGTGGAGCGCTTGGAACCACCATGAATCATCAACAGCATTACCTACACCGAATGTGAAATCGTTGGCAAAGGTTATCTCTATTGCATCACCATTTTTATATACACTCATCTGAGCAATACCGGTTGTATTGGGTGCAGCTGCACTGCTGGTCGATGTTGCTGCTATCAAGTTGTATTTATCGTTGTCCGTGTAGAGGGTTTGTCCAAGGGGCATATCTATGGTGTTGTTTACCTCATCAAGAGTGGCGTAGACGGGTTTGATATCTTCTGTAGTAATGTTGTGAATCAAGCACACGGGGGTTATCCACAATTTGTTATTGTCGTTTTCATCTACCGTGATTGACACTTTCCACTCTTCGTCGGGGAAGTCCCTGAACGAGCTTTTGGCGTAGGCATAATACTCTCCGGCTATAGTACTGGTTGTCAGGCTGATGACATTGATATAAAAGCCTTTGTTTATCCACTCGCCGGTGTTTGTATCGGTAACTCTTATAGTTACATATTTAAACTTATCGTTATCTGTAATAGGTTCGGTACTGATAAGTTTGCCATCGACAATATCATAGGGTGATTGTGTGTAATTGAGGTCTTTGTCTTTAGGGCCAAATACTTCGTAGCTGATTACTGCTTCGGGATTTTGTGTTGTGACAATAACATCGGCAAGAGGTGCTCCTACCTCTACATCGGAATAGAAGTCGGTTGTACTTAACTCTACAACGAGCAGAGGTGCTTTCGTTTGTGTGAGGCTATATTGGGTCAAACTTTGTTGCCATTCATTGTTTTTATTGACATCAACAGCACCCAATATATAAGCGGGGTCGATGCTTATTTCCTTTTTGGTGTCGCTGACATACACTTTTAGTACAACATCGCCTGTCGTTGATATTTTCTTACCATCGTACGATATAGAGTTTACAATGTTGAAACCACTACGTTTGAACAAGCTTTGACCCAAAGGCATGGTAAGTTCACCCTTTGCAGCATTGTATATAGCATATACAGGGTTGATGTATTGTGCTTCGAGGTTCTTGAAGTAGCATAATGGTTGCAACCACACCTTATTGGGGTCGTTTTCGTCTGTAGTAATGTTTATTTGCCACTCCTCTTTCTTATCGTCATTTGTTGCATTTGTGGCTGTAGCTGTGTATGTACCTGCTATATCGGTAGCGTCTTGCGATGTTAGGTATATATCAAACTCCTTCTCATAGCTCATGCCATTGTTGGTGTTTGTTACCTTGATATAAACATACTTAAATGCGTTATCGTTGGTAATTGTCTCAGTAGTGATGAGTTGGTTATTCTCTATCGAGTAGGGCGATATTGTGTTGTTGTCGTTATCCTTTATACTAAAGAGTTCATAGTCGTATGTTGCGTCTTTGTCGCCACACAACACTTTTACGTCGGCCAATACTGTACCCGGCTCTGCACCCAATGCATATTGAGTTTTGCTTAACAAAATATCGTATGGTGTTGTAGTGGGTGCTCCGATACCTACTACAGCTGAATGGCCCGAACGAAAATCTAGGTCTTGATATGAGTCGGTCATGTTGTTGATATTGAAATAGCCATTACCAATACCACCCCAACCCCAGTTACAGTGAACCATCTGAGTCGATTGTTTCCAGCCATCCACATTCCAACAGTGACCTGCGCTACCACTTTGACCACGATATACAACGACACGACCCTCTGAGAGTTCTGTAAGAATTGTATTCAACCAGAGTTCTATCTCGCTGGTTTTCTTTACATAGCGTACGACATTTGCATCGTATCCGAAGTTGCGAGGAAGAGCTGTTGCTACAAGTTCGGTAATTGTACCCGAGGCTGTTAAGCTGTACATCATATCAACCGATACACCGCAGTGGTAGGCCAGGCGTGCTATTTCGTCGGTATTACCATTATACATGGCATCCCAGTCGTATGGTTTTTCTTTATCATAATTGATGCTACGACTTTTTGTTGCGTTTTCGTAGTATGTGTGTTTACCTTTAGGGGCGTAAGGGTATCTTTGCACCATCAAGGCTTGTGTCATGGCTATAGCCACACAGCCCACCAGACACTTTTCGCCATCTATCTCGGGGCAATAGCTGTTGAATGGAGCCGATTGGTCGAGGTTTATCTTGATAAGAGGTGCTACATCGGGGGTTAAGTTCTCACTTCTCGGAGCTTTGCGTTCTCTGATGTGTTTCCAATCTTTGTGTTCAACCATTTGCTTCTCTTGAGCACGTGCCACAATACTTTGTGCGTTGATGTCAAGTAGCTGTTTCATTGGTTCGGGAGTTGCATACTCACCAACAGTGCTATAGCCTATAATGGGGTTTGATGTCGATTGTGCCGACACGATAGCCCATCCACCTTCGGTGTATTCTATAACGTAATAAGCCGGAGTACCTTCGTGTTTTACAAGTTGTACATTGGCATCGGTTACTCCATGCCATTCGTTGTCGAGGGTTAAGAAAGTATTGGCTGTTTCCAAGGCATACTCGGACGATATAACCTCGGCCGATAGGGGCATGCACAATAGCGATGTAACTATTAAGCTACATAAAACAAGTAATTTTCTCATCATATTATTGTCGTTAATTTATAGATTGTTAGTTATATTAGGTTTGTTGTATATGCATTTTTCGAAACGCCGTCGCGAAGATATAAATTTTTGATAAACTTCAATGTTTTTTTACAATTATATTAATAGGATGTACAAAAAAGGGGTGCATTGCACCCCTTTTTTGTTAAGGTATTGACAATCTTTGTCCTACTTGTATATTGTCGCCTTTTATGTTATTGGCTTTCTTTATTTTTTGTACTGTTGTGCCATACTTACGTGCTATGGTTGAGAGGGTTTCGCCTTTGCGCACTTTGTGATAAGAGGTTTTACTCGATGATGCATCACTCGTCTTCTTGGCACTTGACTTAGCCGGTGGTACTCCATTACTCCAACCTACAATGAGGCGTTGACCGATGCGTAGCTTGTCGCTCTTAATACCGGTCCATCGTTTGATATTCTTCACTGTCGTGCTGTACTTGCGTGCGATAGTAGATAAAGTTTCGCCACTGCGAACCTTGTGGTATACGGGGGTGGGTTCGGTTGATATTTCATCTTCGGTAATGCCTTTGGCTTCGAAGTCTTTCTTGGCAAAAGCCAGGATAGAGTCTTGCATAAGAGTGTATACAAAGGCTTGTTGCGAAGGCAGTGTGAGTGAGTATGGCTTGCTGTCGCTACCGGGAATGATGTCGCAACGATATTGAGGATTGAGCTCTTTGAGTGCTTCGAGTTCGATATTCATAACTGTAGCTATGTGCTCAAAGTATAGTTTGTGCTGTATCATCACCGTATCGGTAGTGAGCGGTTTTACGGGTAGTATAGGCTCTACGTTATGTTCTTGATAGTAGGTCATAGCGTAGTTGGCGGCAATAAATAGAGGCACATACATGCGTGTTTCGGAAGGGAGTGTATAGTATATATCCCAAAAGTTCTTTTTGCCGGTAGAGTTGATGGCGCGTGCAATGCGACCGGGACCACAGTTGTAAGCAGCCAAAGCCAAGTGCCAGTCACCAAACATTTCATAGAGGTCTTTGAGGTATTGTGCCGCGGCAACAGATGACTTATAGGGATCGCGACGCTCATCGACAAGGGTACTGATGTGCAGGTTGTACATGCGACCTGTGGCGGGCATGAATTGCCACAATCCAGCAGCTCCTACGCGCGAAGTGGCACTCGGACGTAAAGCCGACTCAACAACTGAAAGGTATTTCAATTCGAGGGGCAATCCGGCTTCTTCGAGAGCTTGCTCAAAGATGGGCATATATAGAACACTGCGACCCAACATTGCGCCTAATGAGTTGTTATAATTGCGCATATAGCGATCGATACAGTTGCGTACAACTTGGTTATAGGGCATCTCTATGGTTGTTTCCAACTCATTGAGACGCTTGCGGTATATCGAGTCGGGATAGTTGGCGCTATGGGTTATTTGGTGGCTTTTGGGGGTATAAGCTGTGTAATTGCGTATATACCAGTCGTTGAGCTCGCTCTCAAGGTTGGCTACATATTCATCCGGCAATCGAAAGTTGATGTCGGTAATCGTATCGCAGGCCATTATAGAGTCAGTTCCTTGCGCGAAGGTTGAGTGTGCAAGAGTAATGACTGCACAAAGTATCAATAATATGCGTTTCATTATAAATTATTAAAAAGTTATGGCGCACTGTAAGCCCAATGCCGGCTGAAGAGTGAGCGAGGTGGGTATCAGTGCGGGTTTTACGTTCATTGCAAGTTCGGTAGATATGTCGAAATGATACATTTCAGCGTCTACATAGGCGTCAATAATGCACACTAAGTAAAGGGCTACCATACCCACTATACAGTAATCACGATAGTGTCGGTATGCATCTTTGCGGGTTTTCAGTACATTCTTCAGCCATGCTTGGTCTATCATATCCTCGGTATAATAGGGAGGAAAGAAATCCATGTAACTCTTGGTGTTGGGGTCGGTGTCTGTTACATCAAGGTAAGCTTGTTGATAGTCGGAAAACATGCGACTATTCCATGTTGTAGCATATATGAGACCGGTAAAACCACCCACAACGATGGGGAGTTTCCAATAACGACGGTTGTATATCTGACCTAATCCCGGGCATAGAGCCGATAGCCACACTGCTCGCATGGCATCGGGATCGAAGGTCGATACCTGTATCTCTTGAAGCAAAGTGTCGGTAGCAATTACTGTGCTATCGATGAGTACCGATGTTGTTGTAAGCGAGTCGAGCGAGGCGTTGAAGTCGCTTATAATGCTGTCGGATGGGGCTGTTGAGGGTCTTATCAGCGATACTTTCTTTTTGGTATTTTCTTTGGGAGTCTGTTCGCTATCTTGGCCCAGTGCTTGGTGGAATGTAAACACGCATAGCAACAGTGCAATGAGATATTTCATTGCATATAAACTGCGTGCTATGAGGTTTGTATAAATCATTTATTTGAGTTTATCAAGTAGTGCTATAATTCGTTCCAACTCCTCTTCGTTTTTGAAAGGAATACCTATCTTACCTTTACCCTTGTCGTCGCAAGTAAATTGTACTTTGAGACCAAAGAAGTTGGATAGATGCTTGCGTAGTAAGTTGTACTCTTGACGTTGGGCACTGCTGCGAGCTACTTTTTTTGCCTCTTTGGCAGGTGCTTGCGCCATAGATCGTGCCAACTCTTCAACTTTTCGCACCGACAAGCCTTCGGTAATGATTGCCTTGTAGAGTTCGAGTTGAACAGAGGTATTCTCTACCGACAGCAGTGCGCGCGCATGTCCCATATCAATGAGTTTGTCGCGCAGACCTATTTGTACCTCGGCAGGTAGTTTCAACAGGCGCAGATAGTTGGCAACGGTGGTGCGATTTTTGCCCACACGTTCGCTCAACTGTTCTTGAGTGAGGTTATATTGGTCAATAAGTTTCTTGAACGACAGGGCTATTTCTATGGCATTAAGGTCTTCGCGTTGGATATTCTCAATAAGGGCCATTTCCATTACGGCCTCATCTTCCACTGTGCGTATGTAGGCCGGTATGGTAGTGAGTCCGGCCAAGTGAGCAGCACGGAAGCGGCGTTCTCCCGCAATGATTTGGTATGAACCGTTAGCTTGTTGGCGTAATGAAATGGGTTGTACAATACCAATCTCGCGAATAGAGGCCGCCAGCTCTTCAAGACTTTGTTTGTCAAACTCACGACGAGGTTGGTCGGGGTTGGGTTGTATGCGTGACAACTCAATTTCGTTGATAGAGGATGTTCCGGAGGTTTCAATCTCACCCATATCAATGAGGGCGTCAAGACCTCGTCCCAAGGCATTACGTTTGTTTATAGCTGCCATATCGTTACTTCTCGTTATTGCGTTTAATCAATTCTTTGGCGAGTTGCATGTGGTTGATGCTACCGCGCGACTCGCTGTCGTACATTATTACAGGTAATCCGTGGCTGGGAGCCTCGCTAAGGCGTATGTTGCGTTGGATAACTGTATCGAAAACCATGTGTCCAAAGTGGTCTTTCAATTCCTCATAAATTTGGTTGGCAAGTCTCAATCGTGAGTCGTACATCGTCAAGAGGAAACCCTCTATTTCGAGACGAGTGTTGAGTTTTGCCTTTATGATTTTGATGGTATTTAGTAGTTTGCTGATACCCTCAAGAGCAAAGTACTCTGCTTGAACCGGTATAATAACCGAATCGGCAGCTGTGAGTGCGTTGACTGTTATCAATCCCAATGAGGGTGAGCAGTCGATGATGATATAGTCATACAAGTCGCGCACCGGGGCAAAGAGTGCTTCCATGCGACGCTCGCGTTGAGGCATATTGAGTAGCTCCAGTTCTGCGCCCACAAGATTTATGTGCGAGGGTACGATGCTCATGCCGGGCACCGGGCTATCGCACACCGATTCTTCTATTGTACAATGATTTATCAGACATTCATATATAGAGCTCTTGACCGTGCGAACATCTACACCAAGACCCGATGAGGCGTTGGCTTGAGGGTCGGCATCGACAAGTAGTACTTTCTTGTCGAGCATGGCTAATGAAGCTGCAAGATTCATCGATGTAGTGGTCTTTCCTACACCTCCTTTTTGATTGGCTATAGCAATGATTTTACCCATATAAGTCTTTTTTATCCATGCAAAGAAAAGACAATTTTGCCTACCTACGTGCCTCTTTGGGGGTGAATTTGCTCAAATTGTTGATAAGTCACCCTTTTTGTTAATAAACTCAGTTGCAAAAACTACGCGAAGATAGTGTAAAACTCACTGATAGCGAAATTTAAGTTGTTATTTTATAATTATTTTCAATATTTTTTGGACTTGTTTTTATGTTTGCTTCGCTCCCCGACCGATATTGCATCGTAGGGGGATAAAAAACAGGCATACTTATTTTATTCTCCTCTTGCTTATCGCTATCTTTGCACAAAATTAATAAACGATGATTACAGAAAAAATAACACGAGGTTTGCGACCTCTTATATTGGTTACTAACGACGACGGTATCAATGCTCGTGGTATCAAGTCTTTGGTCGAATACCTTATGCCTTTGGGTGATGTCGTGGTGGTGGCTCCCGATGGTGCTCGTTCGGGGCAGTCGGCCGCTATTACGGTCAAGGAACCATTGCGCATGGCTATGGTGGAAAATCGCGAGGGTTACAAGGCATTCAAAACTACCGGTACGCCGGTCGATTGTGTCAAGTTGGCTCTTAATGTACTCTTTGCCGACCGTCCCGATCTCGTTGTATCGGGTATCAATCATGGTAGCAACTCGGGTGTGAGTGTAATATATTCGGGCACGATGGGTGCTGTGTTTGAGGGTGTTGTTAATGGTATACCCTCTATTGGCTTTTCGTTGTGTAGCTTCGATGCCGATGCCGACTTTGCGATATGTCGCGAGGTAGTAACGCAACTATGTTCTCGTGCTCTTGAAAAAGGTATGCCCGAGGGTATGGGACTTAATGTCAATGTTCCCTCGACCGACCACTTGGAGGGCATGAAGGTGTGTCGTGCCGCTCGCGGACGCTGGACTGCCGAGTATGACTCTCGCATCGATCCTATGGGACGTCCATACTATTGGTTGACAGGTTATTTCGACAATGCCGAACCTGATGCGGCTGATACCGATGAGTATGTCATGGCACAAAACTACGCTTCGGTAGTACCCGTTACTCCCGATCGCAGTTTGTCCGAAATAGACCCTCGCGTGGTCGAGTGGATGGCTCTCTAACTTAAAACAGCTTAAATAACTCCTTTATATACGCCAATTTTAACAAAAAAGTCTTACCTTCGTTGTCTGTATGGAAGAGTGGATGCAACGCACATCACTCCTGCTGAGTGAGGAGATGACAATCCGCCTGCAAGCCAGCCGAGTGCTGGTTGTAGGGGTGGGTGGTGTAGGTGCCTATGCTGCCGAGATGTTGGTGCGTGCCGGAGTAGGGCATATGACAATTCTCGATAGCGATAGTGTGGCTCCCTCGAACATTAATAGACAATTGGTGGCCTTGCATTCAACTATTGGGATGGATAAGGTAGACGTGTTGGCACAACGTCTCCAAGATATCAATCCGCAACTTGAGCTATCGGCACGCAAGTGTTATCTCGATGTTGAAGGGGTGGATGAGTTATTGCAAGAGGGGTATGACTTTGTTGTCGATGCTATCGATACGGTTGCTCCCAAGGTGGCTCTCTTGGCCGCATGTATGCAACAAGGCATAGCTGTAGTGTCGTCGATGGGGGCTGGTGCGCGTATAGATCCCTCGCAGATACGATATGCCGATATAGCCGACACATTCCATTGTGGATTGGCTCGTGCTGTACGAACCCGCTTGCGCAAGATGAGGGTAAAGGGAAAACTTCCCGTTGTATTCTCTACCGAGGTGCCCCGCGCCGAGGCCGTACAAGAGGTAATAGGCGAGCGTAACAAACGCACGACTGTGGGCACTGTATCGTATATGCCGGCTATATTTGGTTGCTTTTTGGCATCTTATGTAATAAGGAAGTTGACACAACAATGATAGAGATAAAAAACATAACGAAGCGCTTTGACAATCTTGAGGTACTCAAGGGGATAGATATTACTATACCCGATCACGAGATTGTATCGATTGTGGGAGCAAGTGGCGCCGGAAAGACTACATTATTGCAGATTGTTGGCACGCTTGAGAAGCCTACATCGGGAAATGTTCTTTTCGATGGCAGACGTGTTGATAATATGCCGGATAAAGAAATGGCCGGCTTTCGCAATGCCAATATTGGTTTCGTTTTTCAGTTTCACCAACTTTTGCCGGAGTTTACAGCATTGGAAAATGTGATGATTCCGGCCATGATAGGAGGCAGCAGTAGTCGTGTGGCCGAAAAACGTGCTTGTGAGTTGCTTCAATATCTGGGGCTTGCCGACCGCCAGTCGCATAAGCCGGCACAATTGTCGGGCGGTGAGAAGCAACGTGTGGCTGTGGCGCGTGCGTTGGTAAACAATCCCGCTGTGATACTTGCCGATGAGCCATCGGGAAGCCTCGATACGCACAACAAAACAGAGTTGCATAACTTGTTTTTTGATTTGCGTCGTGAGTTTGGCCACACATTTATCATTGTAACACACGATGAGACGCTTGCCAACCTATCTGATCGCACTATAAGAATGCAAGATGGAATGGTAATAGCCGACAACTACAATAAAAAAACAGAATAAAAATATGAAAAAAATAGCCCGATTGATATGTTGCATTGTGTCAGTATGTATGCTGGGTATTATGCTGAGTTGCGAACAATATGAAGAGCCGAAGGTATATTATACCGATTTTGTAACAGCGCATCTTGCACCCGACAACTCACTCTATTTTGAACATGTGTTGCGCAATGATTTGGGTAGTCATATGCTCTATCCCAACCCACCTGTTGCCGGAAATGAGACGGCAGAGGGTGTGCGTACTATATTGCAGTACTATATCAATGAGGAGAGACCCGACAAAAGCAAGGAGATAGAGGTTATAGATATATACTCTGTGCGTCACGATACAATTATTGATGCACACCCCGATACGATTGCAGCCTATCCTAACGACCCTGTAAAGATTAATACCATCTTTCGCACGGGCAACTATATCAATTTTGATATGTCGATAGAGTATTTCAATAAGACTCATTCTCTCGACCTTTTTAGTAACCCATTGCAAGCCTCAAGCGACACTATTGATGTAATATTGCGTCACAGTCGCAATGATGATGTTTTTGGGTATTGGGTTTCGGCCTATGCATCGTTTTATGTACCCAATTTGGCTCAATACAAGGCGATGCGTGTGTATGCCAACATTCCCAACTCTCTTATGGGATACTTTGTAATAGGACTTAAAGATTAATAACAAAAATAATTATATCATGGAAGAAAAAAAAGGTTTACAAATTGAACTCACACCCGAAATTGCAGAGGGTGTTTACTCAAACTTGGCAATTATATCACACTCTTCATCAGAGTTTGTAATTGACTTTGCACGTACTATGCCTGGTGTTCCTAAGGCTCCGGTAAAATCTCGTGTAATACTTGCTCCCGAACATGCTAAAAGATTGTTGCTTGCATTGCAAGATAACCTTGCCAAGTACGAACAACAACATGGTACCATTCTCGATCCTCGTGGCGGATTTATCCCCTTTGTAGGTCCCGGTGGTAAAGCTTAATCACAATTTACATCCATAGATGGCACAAGGCATAGTAATAAAAAGTACCGGAAGTTGGTATACCGTAAAGACTGACGATGGTGCTGTGTTTGATTGCAAGGTGAAAGGTAAATTTCGCTTGCGTGGTATTCGCAGTACCAATCCTGTAGCTGTAGGCGATCGTGTACATATCACGGTGGCCGATGATGGCTCGGCTTTTATTACCGAAGTAGAGGCGCGTCGCAACTATATTGTTCGTCGTGCGTCCAATCTCTCGAAAGAGAGTCACATCATCGCGTCAAATCTCGATGCAGCAGTATTGGTGGTAACGGTTGAACACCCGCGCACCAATTTGGTCTTTATCGATCGTTTCTTGGCCACTGCCGAAGCCTATGCCGTGCCTGCCTATGTGATAATAAACAAGTGCGATATTTACACCCAAGAGGAGATGGAGTATGCCCAAGGTGTCCAACATTTATATAGCACAATTGGTTATCCCACTCGTCTTGTTTCGGCAACTACCGGTGAGGGCGTAGAGTGGTTGGCAAATGAGATAAAGGACAAACTTACACTCTTCTCGGGTAACTCGGGTGTGGGCAAGTCTTCTCTCATTAACCGACTTGTTCCGGGACTTAATCTCAAGACCGGAGCTTTGTCGGCACAGCACGATACCGGTATGCATACAACCACATTTTCGCAAATGTTTGAGCTGCCTCAAGGTGGTTATATTATTGATACACCCGGTATTAAGGGATTTGGTACAATAGACTTTGAGCCTGCTACCGTAGCCCATTATTTCCCCGAGATTTTTGCAGCTTCGCACAATTGTCGTTTTGGCAATTGTACACACCGTAATGAACCCGGATGTGCAGTACGCGAAGCTCTTGAAAATCACTATATCAGTGAGTCACGTTATGCATCATATTTAAGCATCATGGATGATAGTTCCGATGGAAAATATCGTGTATAATAGTGTTTTATAAAGAAATACTAAGAATAAAAGACCTATTTGGTATGTTTGATGGAGTATTTACCTTGCCAATAGAGAACCCTGTACTAATCTTTTTTATAGTACTCTCTATTATCTTGCTGGCACCCATATTGCTCAACCGTTTTCGTATTCCACACATTATAGGTCTCATTATAGCCGGTATTATCATAGGTCCGCATGGCTTGCATCTCTTGGCTCGTGATAGCAGTTTTGAGATTTTTGGCCAAGTAGGTATTCTTTACTTGATGTTCTTGGCGGGTATAGAGATGGATATTTTTTCTCTTATTCGCAATCGCAAGCCCGGTACGATATTTGGTTTGCTCACCTTTGGAGTACCCATGATATTGGGTACAGTTGCCAGCCATTATCTATTGCATCTCGATTGGCTTACCTCAATGTTGCTGTCGAGTATGTTTGCCTCGCACACCCTTATATCTTATCCTATTGTGAGTCGATATGGTATCAACCGCTATGCGCCGGTGACGGTAGCTGTGGCCGGTACTATATTCGCTATTTTGGGTTCGCTCATTGTCTTTGCCATTGTTACCGGTTCTATTTCCGGCAATACCAGTACGGCTTATTGGGTACAGTTTGTAATTAAGGTTATAGCATACGGTCTATTTATCATTTTTCTCTATCCTCACCTTATTCGCTGGTTTTTCAAGACATACAGTGACAATGTCATGCAATTTATCTTTGTGTTGGCATTGGTCTTTCTTTCATCGTTTATAGCTGAGTCGATAGGTTTGCTCTCAATTATCGGAGCATTCTTTGCCGGTATTATACTCAACCGCTATATACCTTCGGTGTCGCCGCTGATGAATCGTTTGGAGTTTGTTGGTAATGCTCTTTTCATTCCCTACTTCTTGATAGGAGTAGGTATGATGATTGACTTGGGTATCATTATTGAACACCCCGAGGTGTTGTTGGTGGCGGTTATTATGTGTTTTGTTGCGATAAGTACCAAGTGGATAGCGGCATGGCTCATACAACTTATATTCCATTACACTCCTACCGACCGTCGACTGATTGTAGGTATTACAACAGCCAAGGCTGCCGTTTCGTTGGCTGCTGTTATCGTAGGTCGTCAGTTGGGTGTGTTTGATGATGCCATCCTCAATGGTACTATTATCATGATATTGGTTACATGTACTGTGAGTTCTATTCTTACCGAGCATGCTGCAAGTAATATTGTAGTGCAGTTGCAAGACCAAGAGGAGCCGGATAATACCGATATCGCAGTAAATGATGAGCGTATACTCATCCCTGTTGCCAATCCTGCCACAGTAGAGCGACTTGTTAACATGGCGTTGTTGATGAAAGACCCTAAAAAGAAGTCGCCCATCTATGCCCTATACGTCAATGATGACTCGAAGGCAAGTAACCAATATGCATCGAAACGTATACTTGAACAGGCTACCAAGGCAGCATCGGCTGTCGATGCGCAGTTGGTACCTATTTCTCGCTATGATCTTAATATTGCAAGTGGTATCTTGAATACTGTTAAAGAGAATAATATAAGTGAGGTAGTGCTTGGTCTGCATCATAAGGCCAATATTGTAGACTCATTCTTTGGTACGAAGATTGAAAATATGCTACGTGGCACACATAAAATGATATGGATTACCAAGTGTTCGACCCCCCCGGGTACGACCTCTCGTATAATTGTTTCGGTGCCACCCATGGCTGAGTATGAAACAGGTTTTGCCATTTGGATAGACCGTTTGGCAAATATTTCGCAACAAGTAGGTTGTCGTATCTGTTTTTATGCCTATGAGGCCACCGTTCCACATATTCGTGCATTGCTCAATAGTCGTCCACATAAAGTGCGCCACGAATATACTGTCGTAGAGTCATGGGATGATATGTTGTCGTTGAGCAATATTGTGAATGAAGACGACCTCTTTGTTGTTGTTTCGGCTCGTCGAGCATCGGTTTCGTTTAATACCGATTATGAAAAGCTTCCGGCTTTCTTGTCGCAATACTTTGCCGATAACAACCTCATAGTACTATATCCCGAACAGTTTGGTAAAGCCAATCCTGTTATAACAACCTTCCACGACCCCTTGGCTCAGTCGCCCGAGTCGAGTTCGCATGGATTGTTGGGTGTACGAGATGCCCTGGAAACCATGAGTCGATGGAGAAGAAAGATTATTGATAAGTTAAAGTCGTAATAGATAATTAAAATAGCGAGGTATCACTTCATGTCGGAGTGATACCTCGCTGTTATAAAGGCGCTATAATAGCGCTATTGTTAGTTATATTTTCCGTCAAATTTTACCTTGGCATCGTTGACAAATTGTCGTATACGCTTTTCGTTTTCACGAGGACATATAAGTAGCACGTTGTCGGCCTCAGCTACAAGATAGTCGTTTAGGCCGTCTATCACTACAAGTTTGTCACCTTTCACAGCCACAAGGTTGTTGGTACTGTCGTACATCATGGTTTTGCAGCGTTGGGTAACATTACCGCTCTCATTTTTGGGAGAAATTTCGTATAGTCCACTCCATGTGCCCAGGTCGCTCCATCCCAAGTCGGCGCATATTACACTCGCATTGGAGGTATGCTCCATAATGCCAAAGTCTATAGATATAGCCAAACATTGCTCATAAACCTTGTCTAAGGTCTCTTTTTCGTAAGTAGTAAGCATGCTATCTGAGGCATTATCAAAGAGCGAGGCTATGTCGGGGAGATGTTTTTCCAGAGCCTCTATAAATGTCTCTACGTTCCATAAGAACATGCCGGAGTTCCATAGAAACTCACCACTCTCGACAAGCACTCGTGCCATATCATAGTCGGGTTTCTCCACAAAGGTCTTGACATTGCATATACCATCGGTACATGTGTCACTCACTTGTATGTATCCATAACCGGTCTCTGGGCGTTGGGGTGGTATTCCTATTGTAAGCAGACGGTTGTTTTGTTTGACAAATTCAAATCCTCGCTCAATTGTGCGGGCAAATTCATCCTCTCGAAATATGATGTGGTCGCAAGGTGCTACCAATGTTACTGCTTGAGGATTGAGTTTGCGTATATGGTATGAAGCCCAGGCAATACATGGTGCTGTGTTGCGACGTTGCGATTCAAGCAAGATGTTCTCATGAGCTACCTCGGGTAATTGCTGATAGGTAATATCGGCATACTCATTGTTAGTGACAATATATATGTTTTCGGGTGGAATGATGTTGGAAATTCGGTCATAAGTCATTTGCAATAAAGTGCGACCTATACCGAAGAAGTCAAGAAATTGCTTGGGGCATGATGTGCGGCTGAATGGCCAAAATCGGCTGCCAACACCTCCACTCATTATGATACAATAACGATTTTTCATGATATAAAGTTGTGTTCTTCTGGGACTGCTAAGGTACTAATTTTTTTGCCATTTATCGCAATATTATCCTTTTTTTATACCATTTTACCATTTTATAAGATTGCTCTTTTATACACTCAGTTGCCAAACTTACTGAGTGTATGTGGATTATGCCTGTATTCTGCGAAAACGTTTGCATAAAAGCCGTAGTTATATTATTGAATGAAAGAATTTATTGGTTATTTTTTTGATTTACTTTGTCATATTACATTGTTTGTTTTTAGTATTCAGAGATATGAAGAAAATACCCCGCCTACTACTGTTTTTGTTGATGCTTGTTTATGTTGCGTCATCGGCATTCGCTGCAACATTTATTGGCAGTCGTAATGACTTTCGTGATGAGACAATTTATTTTGTTATGACCACACGCTTCTACGATGGAGACCCGTCAAACAATACTCAGTGTTGGGATAATCAAGACCGTAATGAAGGTGACCCTGCATGGAGAGGCGATTTCAAGGGTTTGATAGAGAAACTCGATTATATAAAAGCTCTTGGTTTTACCGCTGTGTGGATTACGCCCGTAGTAGAAAATGCATCGGGCTATGACTATCATGGTTACCATGCATTCAATTTTAGTAAGGTCGATCATCGTTATGAAAGTGAAGATGTAGATTTTCAGGATCTCATTGATGCTGCTCATGAGCGCGATATGAAAATTATTCTTGATATCGTACTCAATCATACAGGCAACTTTGGTGAAGAAAATCTGTGTAAACTCTTTGATCGTGATTGGACAGCCAATCAGGCTACTATCGAGGAGTGTATGATACCCTTGACAAAGAAAGACGGTGGCCGACTCCCTGATAATTATCAAGACCTTGTAGGTTCGGAACAATAT
>JAEIGA010006843.1_pt1 | contig 17323 bp, 16 predicted proteins | sample 9270691 | NCBI WGS metagenome assembly JAEIGA01 (sample SAMN17057246, study PRJNA624740) | gut metagenome | biome: biome; isolation source: fecal sample | host: Bos grunniens | place: China: Xizang | collected 2019 | reverse complement strand
TAAGTTTTTAACAGGTATTTTATGACATCCTATTTTAACAAAATCTTCGGTTACTTCTAAAACAGTGTAGCAATCAATCTTCATTCCGTGTTTTAATCTTCCGGACTTCCAAAGCTTGAAAAATGGTTTAACATCTTCAATCTTTTGAGTTATTCCGCGACTTGTCTTGATATTGTTATCATCTACCCAAATAAAAGAAAAATTATCATCATTTAATGATGCTTTTATTAAGTTAGCTAGATTATAACTAAAACTTCTTGTATAAATGGCCTTTATTAAATCAAGATAATTATATTTATTTTCAAGCTTGTTTAATATTATATCAGGATTATTTTTTATAAATTTTTGCTCTTTTATTGATAAATAGCTTATATTCTCAAATTCTTCGGCCGTCATATTTTCAAATTTGTTTTTTATCTCTAAATTTTCTTTTATTGTTGCTTGTCTCTTTGCTAAAGATTCTTTTTTCTTCACTTCCGGCAATAATTCAGATGCTTTTATAAATTCCGGTTTATATGCTTCCGCTTCGGCTTCTAAATCAAAATAATTATTTAAGTTGGTTAAAACTTTAAACCAAGTAATAAAATTTTTATAATCGTTTACATTTTCAAGCTTTTTATAATAATCTAAATTATCAATTAAATCTTTTTTAACTGCGTCAAAATCTTTTATATTGTTACCATAAGAAAACGGATAATAAACAACATCAAACGGACAAGCGCGCCTAATGTAATTTATATGTTTTGCGGTCGTGTTGCTCATACTGTTCGAAGATAAAAGCAATATTAAATTATTATTTACATCGTGTTCAATAATTGCAACCGGTGTACTATAAGAATAAATAACCGGATATTGCATCCACAAATGAAGGTGATTTGCTCTGATATAATCATTATCATTATAAAAAAACGCGTGGCATATAGTTTCATTAGTGTAACTCATTTTTGTTTACTCCTTTTATTAAATTTACTTTACATTGTTATTATATATTATTTATATACAATGTCAATACTTAATATTAAAATAATTGATATTTTTTTTATATCTTCACGATAAAAATTGTTTTGTGTTTTAGGTGTTTTTAATCATCTGTTTATCATTTGTTTTAATACCTTTTATATAAAATCTTCCCTGTTTTTATTTCTCTAATCTATAATAATGAAACTTAACAATATATTAAAATCAAGGCCTTAAATAAAATCAAGCTTGAAACAAAATGCTTTTTATCAATACTGTTTTCTTTTATTGTTTATGTATAAAAAAAGAATGCTTTTATTGTGGCTAGGGGTATACCCCAAATTTTGAATCGGAACTTGTTTCTTTCCTATCCATAATATCTCTAAGGTAAAAATTCAAACTACTATTTGAACACATTAGTTAAGTACCTATCCATATTATTCCTACAGTAAAAATTCAAACTAATACTCTATTACATTGTTTAAGTACCTAGGTAAAATATCTGGGGTGTATTTTATCAAACATATATATCATTACAATGCAAAAAAAGTTCGATTTCGGACGAGAGTGTGAGAGGGGTGGGGAGGTAAAAGAGGGAGATAATAGTATAATAAAAGAAGGGGGTTATTAGGGGGAAGGAAGAAGAAAGGAAGAAGAGGGAGGAAGAGGAGGGGTAGGGGAGAGAGTGGAAAAATACATATTGACAATCAAGTTTATGTATAGTAACGTTATTATATCAGGAATACGGAGATGGATGTTATGGGAAGAACATATCAAGAGTATAAACAAGATAAACGTGAAGAGAAGAATCTCAAAGAGGGTCGAATCACGAAGAATATGAGTAAGCGAATGGAGAGAAAGAAGTTTGCTGAAGCGTTTGAAATTATCTTAAAGAGAAAGATACGCAATGTGAAGACTCCTGAAGGTGAGGATATGACAATGATGGACAGGATTTGTGAATCTGTCATTGAGAGAATCTTGAATACTGGCGATATAAAAGCTTTCGAGAGTATCCGCGATACTGTTGGTGAGAAACCTGTTGATAGGGTTGAAAGTACTTCTACTGTTGCTGTGATGCCTGTTGTTGAAATTGATGGTCAAGCTTTGATGATTGAGGTTGGTGAAAGTGTCAATTAAGCTTCCTGAAATGCTAAATATACCCCCTAAGTTACTCCCTTTGCTTACAAGGCTTGGGGAGTTTCGCTTTTTCTTGGCTGAGGGAGGCCGTGGTTCAGGTAAATCACAAGCTATTGCTAGAATTATCTTGTATTTATGCTGTCAGAGAAAGCTTCGCGTGATTTGTGGTCGTGAAACGCAAGCTACTATCGAAGAATCAGTGTACAGAGTGCTTGCTGACTTGATTGATAAGTATAATTTGGACTTCAAAGTGCTCAAAAACAGTATTATTCACAATACTACTGGCAGTGAAATCTTTTTTAAGGGTTTTAGAGAACAAGGAAGAACCAATATTAAAGGTATGGAAGGTGTGGACCTGCTGTTTATCGATGAAGCAGAGGCTATCACTAAACAAACACTGGATGTTATCATACCTACTGTACGTAAACCTAACTCTAAAATCATATTTGCAATGAACAGATTTGTGCGTGATGACCCTGTTTTTATGTTCTGCACCGAAAGAGAAAACGCATTAAACATCCATATTGACTATTTTGAAAATCCATTCTGTCCAAAGGAGCTTATTGCTGAAGCAGAAGCCTGTAAATTGAACAATGAAGAGGAATACAACCATATCTGGTTGGGTATGCCACTAAATAACGCTACAGACTACTTATTTGACTCTGATAAGGTTGCTAAGATGGCTAAAATAGTGCCTGATGACGAGGGATTTGAGAGAAAAAGGGTTATTGGTATCGATTTTGCTGCTAAAGGTGGTGATTTATGTGCTGCTTGCGTGCTGGAAAGAGTTTCTTTAACACAGTGGCAGGTGATTAAGCTTGAAAGCTGGGGTAATGCAGAACCAACCCATTCTATTGGTAAGATTGTTGATATTTTAGGCCAATGGAAGCCTGATAAGGCGGTGCTTGACGTTGGTGGTATGGGAACGGTTGTTCACTCCAGACTCATTGAATTAGGCATAAAAATAGATAGATTTGATGGCGCGAGCAGGCACGGTATTCCGCAAGAGTATCTAAACGCTCGTGCATATGGTTATTACACATTAAAAAGCCTAGTTGACAATGGCAAAATAATAATGTCTAATAAGGATATAGAAAGAGAATTGTTGCAAATACGCTATGATTATCGCTCTGACGGCACGAGAGTAATTATGAGTAAAGAAAAAATGCGTGCAGCAGGTATACATTCTCCTGATAGGGCTGATGCTTTGATGATGGCTGTGTATGCTATGCAAGACTTAGTGAGCGGAAGTGGTGTTTGTAACAGAGTGGTGGCAAAAACAAGTAAAATTTGGAGGCATAGATAATGGGTGGATGGTTTAGTAAGCCTAAAACAAATCCTGCTCCTGTTGTGCAAGAAATTAAAGATACAGGTGCTGAGGACTTGAAAAAGCGTAAGAGACTTTACGCTACTGAAGGTGAAGAACGTGGAGATGAAGTACTGTCTGTCGCAGGCTCAAATAAAGGTGCTATCTCTGCTAATCGTAACAAAATGTTTAGTTAGAGGTGTAATATGGGAATTATAGAAAGTACTCTCGGGGCTTTAGGCGTAAAAGCTGTTTATGACAAAGGGAAAAAGAGCGGTAAGAAGAAATCTGAAGCCAGTCTCGCTCAAAAGCAGACACAAATAGACGCTCTTAAAAAGCAAAATGAGGATTTACAGTCACAAATAACTATGAATCGAGGAAGTATGTTCTCTGATTTAGGTTTTGAAAACAAGAAACCTAATGGAACATCTGGCGGTATGTTGCCTATGTAGGAGATAACTATGGGTTCAATTGTTAGCGGGGAAACCGCAAAAGTTATGAATAAAAAGAGAGCTACCGACAAATATGGTGCTGACATAGGTGGCAAGTTCTCTTCTGCTAATTATAACGCTGACGAAGCAGCAATATTATCATCTGAAAACGAAGGTAAGAGGTTGTTTAACGGTAAAGGTGCTTACGCAAAGGCTGGTAAGGATGATAAATTCACGATGGATGAGAGAACTTCTATCGGAAAAGGTGTTGCTTCGAGAGAAAAAAATGTCGCTGGGCTGTTTGGCACTAAAAGACAGAGATTATTTAGTTAGGAGGTCTTATGAAATTCGGAAGATTAGGTAAATTTGATAGAATTGGCGACGAGATGAGAAAAGATAGGGAAGCCAGAAAAGTTGCTGAAGAGAAGCAAGCCGTGGCTTCTGTTTACGGTAGCGATATAGCCGAAAAAGCTGGCAAAATGTCTAATGTAGATAAAACTATTGCTGCCGAGGATTTAGGTAAGAGACCTGAATCGCTATTCTCTGGCGATACAGTTATGAATACTTCTGGCAGTGAAAAAGAGAAGAAAAACACAAAAGCCTTACTTGGTAATTCAAGAGGTACTTTATTTGGGAATTAAAGATGAAACCACAAGATATTATAAAGAAATATGCAGAGGTTAAATCAAAGAAAGAGAGATATATGCCTGTATGGCGTGATATTGCCAAATATACAGGCATTATGGTTGACCCTGATGATGCTAAAAATGAAGGTGACGATTTAGATTCATACACATTGGACCCTACCACCGCATTGGCTGTTGTTCAATCAGCAGACTACTTGAAAGGTATTATCATCGGAACAGGTCAAAAAGGTTTCGATATACTACCTTCTGATGAGGTGTTGGAGCTTGTGGACCGCTCTGCCGTCTCTGATTGGTATAAATTCGCAACAACAAACATCATCAAAGAAATGAACCATCCTGATGCAGGCTTCCACGATGCTTTCCAGTCATACTTCTATGACCAAGTGTCGTTTGGTAATTCAGGCGTAGGTACTTTCAAAAACCACTTAAAAACAACATCATCTGCTAACGCATTGATTTTCCGCGAATATGGCGTTGACACTATGGCTATTGACGTCGGAAAGAATGGTGTAATTGATACATCTTATAACTTGTATGAATGGAGAACCAATCAGTTTGTTAATGAGTTCTGCTATCGCGGTGGTGAATTTGATGAGGAGATGTTCAAAAAACTTCCTCGCGAAGTACAAGATGCTTATTTGAACAATGATGTAAATAAAACATTTAAGGTTGTTCAGGGGATATTACCTAACTCAGAGTATGACCCCACAGCTTTGGGCGTAGCTGGAGCTAAGTACAAGGGATATTGGTTCTTAGAATCTAGTAAAGATAGCGTATTCTTCGAAGAAGCCTTCAAGGAACGCCCAATCAGTTATGGTAGACCGGTTAAGGTCCGCAACGAGATATATGGCCGTGCTTATGGTACTGTTTTGTTGAGCTCTATTAGAGCATTGAACGAAATCGTAAATGGTTTAATGATTACCTTGGATAAGCAAAGAGAACCTGCTATGGGTGTCTTTGGTAATGCAATTTTGGGTGATGGTGTTATCGATACATCTTCTGGAAGCATAACAACCTTTGATGCTAGTAAATTAAACGGAAATAGCCCGATATTCCCGATACAGGATGTCGGAGACCCGAGCGGTATTGTTAACTTCCTGTTACCTTATTTGAACGACAAGATTAGCACTGCGTTTAAGGTTGACATTTTGTTAGACTTTAATGCTGATGCTAATATGACAGCTACAGAATCTTTACAAAGATACACTATTAGAAATAAATCAATTCTTGGCTTGATTATCCAACAGATTAACGATGTTTATATTCCAACCATCAGACGTGTTATCTCTATTTTGATGGATATGGGCCGTCTAGGTGTAGAAGCTGATGACCCGATGGCTGAAGAATTTATAAACAGAGGTATTGCAGACAGAATTATACCTGAAGCTGTTGCTGAGTGCATCAGAGAAGGTAAACCTTGGTATAAAATCCAATTCAACAACGAAATCGAAAAGATTTCTAACACTGATAAGATTGAAAACTTGTTGAAAATGTTGCAAGGCTTACAAGGTTTGCTGGCCTTTAATCCCGAATTATCTAGTGCCATTGATTGGCATAGACTGTTGTGGGATTTATCGGCTGCTCTCGGTTTCGATTATGCTGTTATCAGCGAAAGAGAGTTCCGTAAACAGATGGAACAACAAGCAGCTTTACAGGCTGAACAGTTAGCTTTGGCTAAAAGGTCTGAGGAATCTGTAATTAACAAAAACAATGCGAGTGCGATAAGAAATGCAGAAAGTGGATTACGCTAAATATATAGATTCCAAGCAAGAGCTTGAGAAGAAGCAGCAGGCTGTGGCTGAAGAATTGAAGGTCGTGGCCAACCGCTTTTTCTCAACCGAAGAAGGAAGGAAGTATGCAAATCAGATGCTTACAGCTGTACGTTATTTTGATGTGCTACCTTCCAACCTTTCGGACAATGATTTACGATATGTTCAGGCTCAGCGTGACTTCGTAAATGTGTTTTTAATCGGTTTGATTAAAAAAGAAACGTTAATTGATATTATAAAGGATAGAAATAATGGAAAATGAAATGACAGATGTTAATGGGCAAGGCTCGGAGACACAACCTGTCGCAGACAATAATGACTTTGTCGTTCCTGAAGCTTATGCTGAAGCAGGATGGGCAAAGAACATTCATTCCTACGATGATTTGTGGCAACAATCAGCTAACGCTCAAAAACTAATTGGTAAGAAAACTATAGGTATTCCTACTTCGGATTCGAGCGAGGCTGAAATTGCTGACTTCTATTCGAAGTTAAGACCGGAGACTCCTGATTCTTACGAATTAGATTTAGGTGATGATACAGAATACTATAAAAATGCCTTTTATGAAGCTGGTTTATCACCTAGACAGGTTAGTGCGGTAGTTAATGCTTATAACGAGCAAATACGTCAAACTACTGAGGGATTATACTCTAAAGAAGGTTTGGAAAATGCTTTCAAAGAATATATCGGTAATGACTTCCAGCCTCGTGTTGATGAAGTAACTAAATTCTTGAAGCACTATGCAAAGCCATCAACATTAAACTTGATTGATACAGCTCCAAATGATATGGTTGGTATGCTATATGGTTTGATTTCAATGACTATGGATAAGTATAAAGTCAATGAATTAGGAGCTGCAACACCGAGCAAGGTTAGTGTGCAACAAGACTTAGAAGGTTATATTAAAGCCAAGATGGACTTGGATTTAAGACCTCACTCTTTAGAGGAAGAACAAGAACTTAAACGTAGATATGGAGTTGGAAATGTATAAAGTAAGAATTAGTGGATTATATAAATCTGGTGATAAATCGATTGATTTTGACACAACAGTAACAATGCCTGAATGTAAAGAAGAGATGATTCTCTCTAACGTTCAAAACAGAGTAGTCTCAAGAACATTTAAGGAAGCTAAATATCCATTCACAAGACTTGTTAAATGTTATGTAGATGATTTCAAGAAGGAGAAAGGTAATCCTTCTTATATGGGTAAGAAAATTAAAGAACTTGATTGGGATGAAATACAAGACGTTGCTATTGCTTACGACTTGCGTAGAGTTCCTCTTTATCGTTCTGTTGCTATTCGCGATGCACGCGAAGTATTATATAGAGAGTTTTGCAATTCTGTGAAAGGAACTAATTATGAAATTGGTTTTGACTACGGAAACGCAGCCGACTTTGTCATCGAAGAAAAACCTTCTGAAGTCAAAGTTAGCAAATCATCACCTAAAGAGCTTGACGAAGTTCTGGATGATGAATTTAAGGGATAAGCACATAGCCCCCTGACCTTAGTTTTGGATGTTTTCACAAAACATCAAGAGAAATCCGCGAGGACAATTTTTCGAAAAAAAACTTAATTTTAACTTTTTTTGGAGAAAAAATATGGCTAATATGATTACACCTGCTATGTTGCAAACCTTTGAAAAATCGTTTCACGTAGCAGCTCAACAAAAACAAACTCTTTTGTCTGGTTCTGGTGTTGTAAAATACTTACCGACAGAAGGTAAAACAAACCACTACGCTGGCTTGGATGCTTTCGAATTGGAAGAAGCAGCTGGCCAAAACCCTAACAAAATCTACGGCGATTATACAACTAACAACCGTATGATGACCAAACGTCGTTTCACTAAAACATTGTACATCGATGATAAAGATGATGTAAATGATTTGATTGCTGACCCGACATCTTACTTGATTCAAGGTTTGGTTTATGCTAAAAACCGCGTAATTGACCGCATCATTGCTGCCGCTGCTACTGGCAACGTATTGATTGGCCAACCTGACCAAGCTGCTGAATCTAGAACAGCTGCTCAAGATGGCGTTTTGACTGTAGACGCTACAGCTGGTTTGGACTATGATGTTATTCAAAAAGTTACAGAAAACTTCGTTAACAACGAATTGGCTATCGAAGATTTCCGCGGTGCTTTATTGGGTATTTCTGGTAAAGAAAATAGCTCATTGATGGCTGATGAAAAATTCATCAACAATGACTACTTGAATGGTTCTTCTGTGAACGCTGGTATCATCAACAACGCTGGTATTTATAAAACAGCTTTGTTCGCTGGTTCTGTAACTGGTGGTATTCAAGTTGCTAAACCGATTTTGCCTGAAGCTTCTGAAGCTGGTACTCGTTCTTGTTTGGTACTTGCTCCTCAGTCAATCTTGATGTCAATGAAAGTTAACTCTTTGCGTGTTGAACCTTCTTACACCAAAGTTGGTTCTAAAGAAGTTACTATTGACCTCTGGATTAACGCTATGCGTTCTGAAGGTAAACGTGTTCAAATCTTGACCACAACTATGTAACAAACTGGGGAGGATTAACCTCCTCCCCTTTTTTCCTATGGAGTAAGATATGTATTCAACAGTAGACATTTGTAACTTAGCATTGAGTAGACTTGGCGATAAAAACACCGTTGAGAGCTTAGACCATCCGACAAAGCAGGCTGAAAGAGTGTTTGCTAAATGGTATGATATTACTCGTAGGGCAACACTTAGAAGAATGATGCCAAGCTTTGCAATCCGTAGAAAGCTTTGGGCTAAAAGTGCAGAAAAGCCTGAATTTGGATATGCTAACGCGTATGAATATAGACAAGATTGCGTTAAGGTTTTAGGCGTAGGAAACAGAGATAATCCTATAAATGATTATGCTGTAGAAGGCGGTTTTGTACTAACTAATGAACATTTTGAAACAGGTTTACCTGTTAGATATATTGCTGATGTAAAAGATATATCAAAATATACAGAGAATTTTATTGAGTTGTTTTCATTGTTTTTAGCTTACAATGTGGCCCCAGAATTAACAGAAAGCACAACCAGAATAAAATGGTTAGAATCTGCAATAGCTATGAAAACAGCTGAAATTATGGGTATTGATTCCCAAGAAAATAAGCCTATAATAATAAAGAGTGGAAGATTGCAAAACGCTCGTTTGGGTCTTGGATATGGAGTTAACCGTAAATGACAACATTATACTATAATAACTTTACAAGAGGTTGTTTAGATGAGGATTTGTCAGGTCGTTTTGATTTACCAGTATTTAATAATGGCTTTCCTTTAATCAAAAACTTTATAAGCAACTATAAAGGCAATCTGAAGTATCGTACAGGTTTTGAGTATGTAGCTCAAACAAAAGATAACAGTGTGGCAAGACTTATGCAGTTCAAATTCAATACTGAACAAGCATATTTAATGGTTATGACGCCTAATGTCATAACTTTCTACACTTACGATTCAAATGGTGATTTTGGCGGCGTTAACGACACTGTCATTCAAAACGATATACCTGTACTATCATCTAATACACAAGATGGTTATGAGATTTCAGACGCTAGAGGAAATGGCAACATCTATACCGTTATAAATGGTACAGGCTCTAAAGCTATAGGCAATTGGTCAACATACTGGTTACAGGTTAAATATCCAGCTCCTTACGTTGTTAAGCAATACTCCATAAGGGCCGATAACAATGGTAGTCCGGAATATCCTTCATCTTGGAACTTGTTAGCCTCAAACAATGGTTCTGACTGGGTGGTTGTCGATTCTCGTCAAAATCAAACGTTTTCATTGTCTCAAACAAAGACATTTTCTGTTTTGAGCGACGTGAGATATTCTTATTATAGATTAAAGTTTACAAGCGGCGTTCATAGTTCAGGAAATGGTGAGATGGGTAAGGTAACATTTTCGGGCTACATCGACCCGTCTGCAATATTACATATTGTTACAGGTGCTAGTGCTGAGCAAAATGAAAAAATGGTGAAAGCACAGAACGCTGATGTTATGTATTTGACTTCAGAAAACTATCCGCCGCAAAAATTAACAAGAAAAAGTGCTAACTCTTTTACTATAGAAAACGTAGTAGCTGATGGTATTGATTTTACATCTGTAGGATTCCCTTCATCTTGTTGCTTTTATAAAGGTCGCCTGTGGTATGGTGGTTTTGCAAAGAAGCCAACAACTATAAAAGGCAGTAAGGTTATTAACTATGACCACTTCACAATACCATCGTCAGGCAAAAAAGATGATGACGCGTTAAGCTTGATGCTTTCAGATATTTCTGACCCTATTAGCTGGATTTACGGTGGTAAGAGCAATCTTATTGTCGGAAACCCTGAAGGCATATCAGTTGTTAATGGCGGTGAAACAGGCAAGACCATAACGGCTACGGATGTAAACGCTGATTTAGCCAATAAAGAAGGTGCTTTCAATTCTATACCGACAGAAAAAGATGGTAAGATGATTTATATATCATCAGACAGAAACCGAGTTTTCTCGTTTGACTATGATTTGATTTCAGAATCGTTCAAGTCAAGCTCGTTAAACCTTCTCAAAGAGACTGTTGGTGATTTAAGAGAATTGCACTACAAGAAAGGTGTTAACAATCTCGTGTTTGGTAGGCTTGGCAACGGTCAAATGGTTACATTGCTCTATAATCCTGAAGAAAACATTATCGGTTGGTATAATATAGAGACAGACGGTTTTGTTCACTCTATGTGCACGGTGACAAGACCTGACGGATATGATGATTTATACATATGTGTAGAACGTAATGGCAATATGTATATTGAGCGTATGTGTGATGAGGTGGCCTTTACTTCATTCTATCAAACAGATTATGAAAACGACGAAACAAAAGAGAAGTATAACAGAATCCAGATGGAAGAGCTGAAGAAATGTATTTATCTTGATGGTGCGGTAAGGTTATCTAATGAATATATGTCAAAGATTACTCTTAATGGTGATAGATTGATTTCTGATGATAACATATTTACGGAAGACTTTGTTGGTCATTATATAGTATATAAAACCAAAACAGGAGCCGAAAGAGGTGAAATGTTTGTAACAGAGTTCATCAACTCTGGTGAGCTAAAAGTGAACACAATGTCTAGAGATGTTAGCCCTCTATCTTATGACAGCTGGTATCTAACATTCAACAAGATAAGTGATTTGGATGATGTTGAGGGTCAAGAACAGACAGTATTTGCAGACGGTGGCTATATAGGCGAATTTGTTGTGCAAAATGGAGAAGTAGACTTAGGCGGCGAATATACCGTTGCAACAGTTGGTTATCCTTATACTGGTTTAGTCAAGACGTTTAACTGCGGACCTGTAACACAAAATGGCAATGCTCAGACGATGAAGAAGAGAATTGCTGAATTTGTTTTAAGATTTGTGAACTCTTCTGGCTTTGAAATCGGAACAGATATAAATAATATGCAACAAACACAATTATTTAGTCCTAGTGGTTTTTATGATATGCCCCCGTTGTTAGCTAATGGCGATGTGAGAGTGTTATATAATGACAATCACGCTAATGAAAAATGTGTTTATATGCGTCAGCAATACCCATTGCCTTGCGTATTAACTATGCTTGAATATAAACTAAATGTGGAGGCTCTTGAATGATTAGTATATATAAATACATAGAGAGCGACATTGATAATATGAAGTTCAACAAATGGGGCTGGGTTCTGAAAAGCAATAAAAAATTAAGAACAATAAAGCAAATGTTGAAGGGTGGCCACAGCTATACCATCTTTGATGAAAAGCCTATTGCAATTTTAAGTTTTTTTGAATATGATAAAGATAGATATTATGGTTTCATAATTGCTGATGAGTGTTTTGAGTCTAATCCTAAATATGCAATTAAGATGAAGTATTTAATTGGCAGACTAGTTAAAGACTTTAATCCTAAAGAAGTTGTTACCATTTCAGAAGATGCACCGGATTTGAATAAATGGCACGAATTTTTGGGGTTTAAGATGGAAGAACGCAATGTGAAGACATACCGAGGTAAACCTTTTAGCAAGTGGAGTATTAGATGGGAGTAGGAGCAGTTGTTGCGGCAGTAGTTGTTGGTACACTAGGAACTGCATCTGCCGTTGGTAAATACAATCAGGAAAAGAGTGCTGCTCGCTGGAAGGCAAAAGAAGGTCAGCAAGCTATGGAGAATAGAAAGAAGGAAATTCTCCAGTTAGCTGCTAAGCAGAAAATGGCTTACTTGGATGCTGGTCTTGATTTAGAAGGCACACCTCAATCTACGATTCAAGAAACATATCAAATAGGTGTTGAGGATGTTAAAGCTATAAGCGATTCTTACAATCAACAAATAACAAATCAGATTAGAATAGCGAGAGCTGAACTTGTTGGCAATATTGCCAGTGCTGGTGTAGCGGCTGCTAATACATATATGTCTGTTAAAGGTATGGGCGGCGGAAACCTTCCTGTGAAGGATGTTACAGGAACCGCTGGCTCTGGTGGAAATGTCGCATTTACAAATGCTAGTTATACAAAGCCTGCTTAGGAGATAGAATATGGTAAGTATACCAACAACTGAAAGACAACATTATAATTTTCAACCAAAGGTTAATACGTTTTATCTAGCGGCTGATACTGCATATAATCACGCTAAAGAGGTTTTTAAGCTTGGAGAAAAATACCAAGACTATAAAATTGAGGAGGAAAGAACTAAAATGGATTCTTTCACTACTCAAGCTCGCCTCGATATGAATAAAGCGACTAACGACTGGAGAATTGCTAACGAATCTAATCCTGATGACCCTGAAGCATTAAAAGAGCTTAATGCCCAGTACGACGACATTATGAATAGTTATCGTGAGCAGTTATCTCCTTATTCACGCAAGGCGTGGGACACACAAATTACCACAAAACTAAAAGGTGCTTACAGTTTAGAAAACCAAGCTTGGGCATTTAAGCAAGTCCAGACAAATGCTGCTAACCACATAAAGAATGAGGTTAAAAATTACAATGATTTAGCGTTTTCTTATGGCTCGTCTGGTTCAGAAGATAGCTTAGGAGCTGCGCTAGCCGACTTTGCGTCTATGACGGATAAGTTGACTACATTTGGAGCTAAGAATCTTGGTGTAGAAACAGCTGCTCAAATGCTTAATGGTGCTGAAATTGATTATGTTAAGAGCTATATAAACGGTGTTGCAAGTGTAGATACAGCAAAAGCGTTGCAAGAACTTGAAGACCCTCGTGTAAGAGTTGCACTTGGCTCTAATTATGACACTGCAATGAAAGTTATTAGAGCTGCTCAAAGACAAGAAAAGTATGACAACGACACTAGAGTTTATGCTTTTCAAAACAAGCTTCAAGATGAAATAGATGCGATGTCTCCGACAGAAGCTATGAAGCACTTGAATCAAAATATGGGTGAGGTTACAGAGTCTTTTTATAAGTCTCAAGTTAAAGCTATTGAGAAGAGAGCTGGTTTAACAGCGGAAACATCTGCAGAGAAATATGCAGAAATATTCAAGGAAATAAATGTTCCTATGGATTCACCTGAGGCTAAGTTGGCTCATAATATAAAAATGCAAGAAAAAATTATTAACACTTATGCTGATTTGGATTTAACTCTTGCAGATAAAAAAGCTCTGTTAAAATTTGTCAATGAGGACAAGCAAGCTGACAGTTTTGCGAAGTTCTATAAAAACGCAAGCAGTGATACAGAATGGTTTTCTTATGATAATAAAGAAGCCATTGAAGATATAGAAAAAGCATTTCCGCATATGTTAACGAGAAATCAAGCTTTGATGACTTACGCAAAGAATCTTGGTGATTTACAGATTGATAATAAAGATGTATCTGGGGAAGATAAAAAGAAAATAGTTCAGGAGGTCATTAGATTATTCCAGAAAAAAGAATTAAATAATGCTGTAGTGCAAGAGAAAACTGCTGCTCTTAAAGAAATAAAAGAGGGTGATATTATTGGGCGATTCAAAGTTGTTGGAGTTAGAGAAAAATGATATTTGATATTGAAGCACCTGACGGCCGCATATTCTCTATAGAGGGAGATTCTGCCCCGACAGAACAAGAGTTAGAGACATTTTTTGGTTCTTTAGCACCTGCTACAAGTACTGAATCCGTGGAGACGTCTAGACCTGATTTATCTAATCACGATTTTTATGATGCTATCCAGAGCGGTAGCGATATAAAAGAAAAATTATCAATGATTCTTGGTGATAAAATGTCTTCATTTGTCACAGGTTATCTTGGTGTTAAAAAAGAAGCTGAAGAAAAAGCTGTTAAAGGTTTATCTAAGATAAATCCAATAGAGACAGCTAAATTCTTTGCTAGAGGTACAGGTACAACAATATCCGGAACAGGAACGATATTGAAGATGGCTGGAGATATGACAGATTTCTTGCCGATAAATCCTGCTATGATGACAGGAATCAATCTTCCTAAGAAAAACTTTGCAAATATGTTACAATCAATTGGTGGTTTGATTGAAAAAGGTGGTGATGCTATAGAGAGTAGCAAAATTCTTGAAATGGATGAAGAGTATAAAAAAGAAGTTCATTCGGGAACCTTTTTTGAGAATCCTTCAATTGCAAGAATGGTTGATATTGGTATGGGTGCTTTGCCTTCTATGGCTGGTGGTTACTTCATTGGTGCCGCAACTAAATCAACAAGATTAGCTGCATTGGCGTTATCATTCTTAGATGCTTCAAATCTTTACGAAGAGGCTAGAGAGAGTGGGAAAAATGTAGGAGAGGCTGTCTCGATATTCTCAGCTGGAGCAGCTGGCTCATACCTTCTTGAAAAATATGGACTTGATGAGTTCTTTGGTGAAACAATAGGCCGTTCAGCAAAATCCGTATTAAAGAAAATGTTGACTGAAGGGATAACCGAGCCTGCTCAGAACACTTGGAACAATCTTGTAGCCAAAGTTGGTTATGATGAAACTAGAAATATATGGGAAGGTTTCATCGAATCTATGATAGGTGGTGTTTTTGGTGCTGGAGTTGCCTCTGGGTTTGTATCTAGAAAATATAACAGTAATATAAAGAAATTGACTGATATGGGTTATTCTGAGCAACAGGCAGAGACCATTGCTAACGGTGTTGCTCTTGAAATGTCCGAGCACAAGGAAGTGTTGAACAAACACTTTGAGGATAATATCAAGAAATTCGTTGAACAAGGTGAAGCTGAACTTGCTCAGATGGATGAAAATAAATTCTATCAATTCAAGAAGGAAGCTCGTGAAGTAGAGGCGAAGATACTTAACGAGATGAGACTTGATGAGGCAGGTTTCTCTGATGAAGAAATCTATGACATGTCTAGCATTATCACTTCTCAAGTGTATGCTATGGCCTTAATGCAAGGCACTACACCTGCAAATATCAAATTACCTGAAATTGTTTTAGAGCAAAACGCTAAATTCTTGGAAGATTTGAAAAGCAAAAAAGCTAAATTCCAATTTATGAGCGTGCTGTCAAAGACTTTGAACGAGGAAATGTTTAATAAAGCTATAGAGATGGATGCTGCTGGAAAATCTCAAAGAAAGATATGGAGAGAAACTGGTTTCTTCAAAGCTCCTGATGGTTCTTGGAATTATGAAATTGATTCAAGTAGAATGGATGTTATCAGTGTTGAAGATTTTGCAGAAAAAGCTAGTCGCAAGAAGTTTAATGATGGCTTTGAAGGATGGACCATAAAATTAGGCGATTTTATAGCTTTTGATGAGCTTTTTGCTGGATATGATGAATTATCAAATATCGATGTTGAAATATATAAGGGCGACAAACCTGTAAAAGGCTCGTACTCTGACAATGTTATAAAATTAAATGAAAAAATGCTTAAAGATGTAAGCGAGGTTAAGAAAACCATTACGCACGAAGTTCAACACGCAATCGATAGAATAGAAGGTCTGTCAAAAGGTGATTCGTTCCATAGACTGAAGGACCTAGGATATGATGATAATACTGCTGAAAGATTATACTTGAGAGCTAGTGGCGAGGTTAAGGCTAGAAATGCAGAATATAGAATGAATATGCCAAAGTGGGCAAGAAAATTATTCTCTCCAATTGATACGCAGGACATAAAATCTAGTGAGCAAAACATTAGATTTCAAAACCAAAGAGGTGCTTACATTGATGGCAAAATCTACCTGTTCGAAGGAGCAGATGTATCAACAGTAATGCACGAATTTATGCACCATTGGCAAGACCAGATGAAAGCTATGGGGACCAAGAAGTCTCAGGAAATACTTGCTAAGATTGATGAATGGTCTACTGTAGAGTTAAGTCGCAAATACGATGTTAAGCAAGTTGGCAATAAATTCAAGATTGTGGATAAAAAAGGTAATACTGTTTATAATAATCTTGGTAGAAACTTCGACACTGAAGCTGAAGCAGTAGCTTACGCTAAAGATGAATTGTTTGCACAAGGATTTGAACAATACTTATCAACAGGAAAAGCTCCAAACAAAACGCTTGAAAACGTATTTCAATCGTTCTTTCACTATATGAAGAAGATATTTGCACAAACCAAAGCTTTGGATATTGAATTGACTCCAGAAATGAAACAGGTTTACGCTGATATACTTGGTGGAGCGTCTATTGATACCTTCAGAAACAAGACATTGGAAGAGTTCATTAAAGAGCGTGCTGATGAACAAGTAGCTCAAAGAGAGGAGCTTAACAGGATAGAAGAGTCTGGAGCACCAAGTCCTGTTGTAAGATTCCAAGAGGATATAAAAGATACCGATGTCGTCATTAAAGAAGCACTGGATAAGACCAAGAGCAAAGATGACGAAAAAAACAAGAAGGAAAAGAGTAGGCTCTTAACAAAGATGATGACTTCTTTATCAACGAGAGCTAAGGAAATTCACCCTCACTTAAAGACTATACTTACTCGTTATTTTTCTGACATCAACGTTAAGACTGAAGACAGGCTCAAATCTGTTAAAGGCTTTTTAGATGGTATGAAGAAAATCAAGCAAACCGATGCTGATGACTACGCAAGAATGGATTTGGCTATCAAGAATAGCGATATTGAAACAATGATTGAGATAGCAAAGCAGTATGACTTTGTCGCTGACTTAAATGCTGTAAGAG
>JAEIGA010006842.1_pt1 | contig 17323 bp, 30 predicted proteins | sample 9270691 | NCBI WGS metagenome assembly JAEIGA01 (sample SAMN17057246, study PRJNA624740) | gut metagenome | biome: biome; isolation source: fecal sample | host: Bos grunniens | place: China: Xizang | collected 2019 | reverse complement strand
TCGGTAGAAATTATTTATAAAACGGAGGGATTTAAGTGGCAAAACATAAAGAGGACTCGCAAACAACTTTAATACTTAACCATTTGAAATCCGGCAAGGAAATTAATCCAAAGGAAGCACTTGCGAAATATGGTTGCTTTAGATTAAGTGCAGTTATTTTCAAATTAAAAGATGAAGGCTATTTGATTGGCTCTAGAATTGAGAGTTACACAAAGCCTTCAGGCAGAAAAGGACATTATGCAGTTTATAAATTGGAGGAAAATTAAATGTTAAATGTAGTTATACTTACAGGCAGACTTACTGCCGACCCTGAACTTAAAACCACCGAGAACGGTGTTAGTGTTTGCAGTTTTTCAATTGCGGTTGAGAGAAGATACAAGCAGGGCGAGGAAAGACAAGCCGATTTTATTAACGTTGTGGCTTGGCGATCTTCGGCAGAGTTTGTATCAAAGTATTTTGGCAAAGGCTCAATGATAGCCATTAGAGGTGCTATACAGACTAGAAAATACACCGATAAAGATGGTAACAAGCGAACTGTCTTTGAGGTTGTGGCAGATGAGGTTCAGTTTGCAGAGTTTAAAAAGGCAGATGCAAATCAAGGTGGACAAGACACTTTGCAGACCTTTAAAAACAATTTAGGTGGTTTTGCTGACGTTGATATTGACGATGACGATTTACCGTTTAATTAAGAAAAGGAGTTGATTAAATGCAATGGTTAATGTTTGGTTTAGGTATTGTTTTTGGTTCATTTGTGATGGTAGGGGTTATTGCTCTACTCAGTATGAACAAAAAGGATGATGCCGAACACGAAAAGCGAATGGCATATAAAGATGGCTATGAAAAAGGCTTTGAGGATGGCTATGAAGTGAGGTACGAACATAAGAATAGGGGTGTTTAAATGCCTAAAGTTGACGACCTTCATCTAGCAAAATGCCCGTTCTTTATTTCAAGTGGGCGAATGAGTGTGCTTTGTGAGGGTATAACAAGTTGTTCAAACATAAGCGTTAAGTTTGTATCGGAAAAAGAGAGAAACCTGCATAGGCAGATTTTTTGCGATGAAAGGTACAAAAATTGCGAGATTTTTGAAATTCTTAATAAGAAGTACGAGGATTAAAAAATGAATTATAGACAGATTAAAGCAATTGAAAAAGCAAATAAAGAGCGAATTTTAAAACTCCATCCCGGTGTTCCTGAAATTTCGGGCATATATGTTTTTTATCGTGAGGAAAATGACCTTAAGTTTGCCTACGTTGGACAAGCCAAGCACCTTTTAACGAGGCTTGCCCAACACCTTTCGGGGTATCAGTATATTGACCTTTCGATTAAAAAGCACGGCTTATGGAGTGCAGATAATCCTTGTGGGTATAGGTTATCGTTTGTTCCTTGCTTTGAAGATGAACTTGACGATAAAGAGCAATTCTACATAAAAAAGGTTGCTAATTTAGGGTATCAGCTTCGCAACAAGACTAGTGGTAGCCAAGGTAAGGGTAAAGTCGGTATAGCCGAGAACAAGCCACCAAAGGGTTATTATGACGGCTTAAAGCAAGGTTATTTAAATGCTCAAAAGTTTGTGGCGAACCTTTTTGAAAAGCATTTGGATTATGGCAAGAAATCGGATAAGCCAAATAAAAATCAGGATAAGGCTATGAATAAGTTTGAGGAGTTTATGGATTATGAAAATAGGCTTAATTGATGTGGATGGGCATAACTTTCCTAATCTTGCGTTAATGAAAATATCTGCACACCACAAAGCGAAGGGTGATGATGTGGAGTGGTGTATGCCTATTTTTAATTATGATATTGTATACCAAAGCAAGGTTTTTGATGAAACGTATAGCAAGGATATAACCTTTACTCCTTTAGCAGATAAGATTATTAAGGGTGGCACCGGGTATGGTCTTGATAACAAACTGCCATATGAAATTGAGCATATATATCCCGATTATAGTTTATATCCTACACTTACAAAAGATACTGCTTTTGGTTTCCTCACAAGGGGTTGTATAAATGGTTGTAAATTTTGCATTGTTTCAAAAAAGGAAGGCTATAAATCTTGCAAGGTTGCCGATTTAACTGAGTTTTGGGGTGGACAAAAACATATTAAGTTGCTTGACCCTAATTTGCTTAACTGTGACGAACATATCGAGTTGTTGGAGCAGTTGGTTGATAGTAAGGCTTATGTGGATTTTACACAAGGTTTAGATATAAGGCTCACCAATGAGCAAAATATTGAACTTATAAACAAAGTTAAATTAAAAGAGATACATTTTGCTTGGGATAATGCTAAACACGATTTGGTGCCTTATTTTGAAAAATACAAGGCTCTTGCAAGACATAAACCACACGGACATTATGGAACGGTTTATTGTTTAACAAATTTCAATAGCACGATGGAAGAAAATTTGTATCGCATATATACATTAAGAGCTATGGGTTTTAAGCCTTATGTTATGGTTTACGATAAACCAAATGCACCAAAGGAAATAAAAGACCTGCAACGATGGTGCAATAATCGAAAAATTTTTAGTAGTTGTCCTGATTTTAAAGATTATAAAAAGGAGTGATAAAGATGGCGGAACGCAGGATGTTTGCCAAAACGATAATGCTGAGTGATGAGTTTTTGGATATGTCACTAGGTGCTAGGTGTTTATACCAAACGATTGGTATGTTAGCAGATGATGATGGCTTTGTCAACAACGTTAAAAGCATTATGCGACAAGTGGGTGCAACCATTGATGACTTGAATTTGCTCGTTTCAAAAAAATTCTTAATTCAATTTGAAAACGGAATTGTGGCGGTTAAGCATTGGAAAGTCCATAACTATATTCAAAAGGATAGATACAAAGAAACCAAGTATTTAAAGGAAAAATCTATGCTTTTGATAGACGAAAGAAGCATATATTCTTTGGATGTATCCAAAATGGATACACAGGTTAGGTTAGGTAAGGTAAGTCTAGTGTTAGGTAAGGATAGTGGTAGTGGTAGTGAAGATGACAACGGCGGCACCGACACCGAAGATAGAGCATTTGAATTTTTTGGTGGCACTTTAGGTAAAAATGTTGTGTTGCTCACACCTGCTCAACAAGACTCGTTGCTTGAGAAATTAGGCTTGGATGCTTTTAACTTTTATATGGATAAGCTTTCAACCTTTATTATTGAGAAAAATGCCAAAGTCGGCAATCACTACAAGACCATTTTGAAATGGGCAGAGGAAGACTCAAAAATATGAATTATAGGATGTGTAAATACTGCAAGCACTTTGGTATGCAGAAAGGTTTGCAGTATTGCCTAAAACGAAATAAGCCAATTTTTTGGAATGATTTTTTATGCAAAACTTTTGAAAGGAAAATTAATATGAACGAAAGAGAAATAATAACCTCTGCTATTCGTGTGTTTGGGGAAATAGCACAAGAGGAAGTTGCTATTGAGGAATGTAGTGAACTGATACAAGCCATTACCCACAAGCACCGGGGCAGGGAGCATAACATTGCAGAAGAAATTGCAGACGTGGAGATTATGTGTGAACAGTTAAAGATAATTAATAACTGTGCAGATAAAGTTGAGGAATATCGCAAGGCAAAGATTGAAAGGCTTTACAACAAAGTATTTGATGCTTGTTTGTAGGTGGTGGTTATGCAAATTAAAAAACCTTGTAAATATTGCGATGGATTAACTAACGGCTCTATATGTTACCATTGCAAAGTTAAAATGGAGCTTTGGCGAACAATTCAAACTATGGTTAAAAATAAAATAAGAGAGGTTAGAGGCAAAAATGAGTGAAACATTTGGCAAAAGGCTTAAAGAATTTCGCAAACAAAAAGGTTTGCCGCAATGGAAACTAGCAGAAAAGGTTGGCATATCACAACAACAGTTATGCAGATACGAAACAGGCGAAATAATTCCAACGTTAACTATCTTTGAATGGATTTGCATTGCTTTGGGTGTTAGTGCCACAGAACTGTTAGGATTTTAGGAGGCGTGTTAAATGAATGCACTTATTAAATTAACTAACAAGCAAAAGGCGAAAATTGAAGCCTATGCAAAGGAAGTAAGTCAATTAGAGGCGGTTAATAATGCAAGGCGGCTAATTAAGATATTTTGTGTTGCTCTTAATCAGCGTTATGGCTTCGGTCACGATAGGTTGGCGGTGTTGCTTGGTGAGGTTGACAACCTTGCAGAAAAGCAGAAAGATGACCCTGTATTTTGGTCGCATATTGATAGAGAAGTTATCGATTATTTAAAACTGCCTTTTGAATTTGAAGATTATGAAAAAATGGGGGAATAAAACGTGTTAACCTGTAACGATTGTATACATTCAAGCGTATGCACACCATACAACACACCGAATGACGAATATCCTAATATCGGGGATTGTCCGCATTTTAAGAACAAATCCGATTATGTTGAGGTTGTAAAGCCTAAAACCAACTTTGACCTCATAAATGCTATGAGAGTTGAGGAATTGGCAAGGTTTTTGGCAGAACATATAGACCATTACCGAGCCCCCTATGATGTTAAAGAAATATACGCAAATGCAATCGATAATAAAACAGGCAAAGGCGTTATTTGGATTGAAGCGTTTAAAAGATGGCTTGAAAGCGAGGTTGACCCCAAATGAAATGTTATGCAATGCAAAAACCGAAACATAAACTTTCTGCCAAAGCCAAAAAGGAACTGCGAAAGGATATTGACGAGTATATGAGATTAAGTATGATTTGCGGTCACAAAAAGGCATTAGAAATCTTAAAGCAGAGGAAAGAAAGCGAGGTAAGGGAATGAAGAAACTTAAAGTCTGTTGGATTTCGGCAGGGGTATCATCGTTTATCGCAGGTTATTTGGAACGAGATACCATAGATAAATTTATTTACATAGATATTGAAGACCAGCATCCCGATAGTATGCGATTTATAAAAGATTGTGAAAAAGTGTTGGGTAAGGAAATCGAAGTGCTTAAATCTAGCGAATACAACACCGTTGAGGATTGTATAAGAACCGCAGGTGTACTGAAGATGCCCTATGGCTTTGCTCCGTGTACAAATTGGCTAAAAAAAAGAGTGCGAAAGCAATGGGAAGAAGCTCACAAGGATTATGAAATAACCTATGTATGGGGTATGGATTGCAACGAAAAGCACCGAGCCGAAAACCTTGTTGAAACTATGATTGAATTTAACCATTGTTTTCCCTTAATTGAGCGGAATTTATCAAAAGCAGATGCTCACGGTATAAATTTTTCATTAGGTGTTAAAAGACCTTATATGTATGACCTTGGCTACAACAACAATAACTGTATCGGGTGCATTAAAGGCGGTATGGGTTATTGGAACAAAATTAGAGTTGATTTCCCCGAAGTGTTTGAAAGCAGGGCAAAACTTGAAAGGGATATTGGTTATAGCATCCTAAAAGAATGTTACCTTGATGAACTAGACCCAAACCGAGGAAGGATGAGCGAAGAAATAATGGAAGATTGTAGTATTTTTTGTTACTTGAGTTTGAACGAAAGCGAGGTGCAGGGGGAATGACACAAGAGAGCAGAAAAAAGAAAGATGAAATCATTGCAAAAAATTGCTGTAATTGTATTCATAACAAAGTATGTCAATATAAATGCGGTTTTGAAAGTGCCGTTAGCCGTGCCATTCACGAAGTACAAGCAGATGATTATTTAGTTGATGTTTCAGTAAAATGCAAATATCACGCAGATACATACGGATTAAGCGAAAAGGAGTGATACAAATGACCGATAAATTAAAGCCTTGCCCTTTTTGTGGGGGCAAAGAAGTTGGTTTAGTCGAACATATAAGTCCACAAGGTGACAAAATTTATACTGTAATCTGCGTGAGTTGCGGAGCTTCAGTAAATTTTTATGATAATCCGCAACAGGCAATAAGAAAATGGAACAGGAGGGCAGACAATGACCGATTATAAAGAGTTTGCGAAGCAGATGCGAGAAAATGCGGTTAAAAACGAGCAAGGAAATATTGTTTGTAGTCCTGAACTATGGGAAGAAATCGCAAGTGTTATTGAAAAAGGCATTATACCGCCTTGTAAGGTGGGAACTAAAGTGTGGCTTATAAACAATCCAAGAGAATATGAGGTTTTAAATTTTCATTGGACAGGGCAAATATTGTGGGCAACCTTAATATTGATTAAAGAACCTACAATAACTCGTGATATTAACACAGAGCAATTCGGCAAAACCGTATTCCTCACCAAAGAGGAAGCTGAACAGAAGTTGAAGGAGTTGGGGAAATGAGCAAAGAATTTATGGAAGATGAAATATATCCGTTGACAATAACGGCAGACCGATATACAGGAGTATATTCAGGCGGTGAATTTATTGCTTGGAATTTAGATGCAAATGAAGTCCCCGAAGGTATATACTCTAATGATTGTGGATGCCACGAATTTTGGCTCACTAATAAAATTGTGTGTGGCAAAGGCAAAACAGTAAGCGAAGCGTTGGCGGATTTGTATTTGAAGCTTAAAAAGGAGCGTGAGGGGAAATGAGCATTATACTTATATGTTTCGTTACTTATTTAATCTATGACTATGTTCGTGACCGTAGAATTGAAAAAAAACTTAAAGAAATAAAAACACAAGTCGGTTTTAAAAACGATTATGAAAAACCTATTAAAATTTACTACGATTATAGTGATGAAGTAGATATTGAAAGGCGGTGACCAAAATGCCCAATAAACTAACAGACACAGAGGTTAAAAAGGCTTTGGAATATTGTATAGAAGCAACCGATTGTATTGATTGCAATGTTAATCAAGAATGTGATGGTAGAACTGTTTTGCGATATGCCCTTGACCTAATCAACCGCCTAGAGGGTGAAAACGAGAAAAACGAAAACATCATAAGGATTGCAGACAAGACCATCGCAACGCTAAATGCAGAAAACGAAAGCCTAAAGGCAGAGGTTGAGAGGTTGGAAGATTTCGCAACAGCCAAATGTAAGGATTGTGCAGGGTGTACATCGCGGAAATGTGATTGTGCAAATATTGAGGCTCAAGCCAAAGCCGAAGCATACAAGGAAGCCTTTGAAAAGGTGAAAGAGGAATTAAAAAATATTGCAAGGATTGATTGGCAAGGCGGTTATTATTATTTTAATCGGTGAAGTCTTTTTTGACAACCTATTAAATGAATTGGTGGGTGAATAAAAAACTAGAGCAGGGATAACACCTGCTCTTTTTTGTTGGACTTATGGGGGGGAAATGGGGGGATTGGATTTTATATAATTGATATATACCAAGAAGAAAGGGGATTTCTGTGGATTGGGCAAAGATTAAAGCAGAGTATATCGCAGGTGGCACAAGCTACAGAATACTCGCAAAAAAATACAATGTATCTTTTACCACATTGACGAGAACTGCTCAAAGAGAAGATTGGGTAGGACTCAGGAAACAAGCAGAAGACATTGCGACAACGAATATAGTGAATGTTGTCAGCAAGAACAATTCAAAGATAGATGAAAAGTATTTTAAGTTAGTAGATAAACTTCTAGATAAAGCAGAGTCAGTAATAGATAATACTCAAATTTGGCAAATATCAAGTGTTAAAGAGATGGCTAATGCTCTTAAATATATCAAAGATTGCAAGGGAATTAAGTCGGAGATTGACCTTAAGGAACAACAAGCACGAATAGATAAACTCCAAAAGGAAATTGAGGCAGATGGGATTGACGAGGATAAGCCAAGTGGTGTTGTATTAATGCCACCTATCCTTGATGAACTAGTGCCACCAAAGGGGGATAACAATGGACAGTAACGTTATTTGGACTCCCCAAGCAAAACAGTTTGAGTTTATGCAAAGACCTGAAGATGAGGCTTTATATGGTGGTGCCGCAGGTGGTGGTAAAAGTGATGCATTAGTTATTGAAGCCACAAGGCAGGTGCATATACCACATTACAAGGCATTGATACTTCGTAAGACTTACCCACAGTTAACGGAACTAATTGAGAAGTCTTTGAGGTACTATCCTTTGGCATTTCCAAAGGCGAGATATAATGCTTCGGAACACACTTGGTACTTCCCTAGTGGGGCGAAGATTGTGTTTGGCTCAATGCAACATAGCAAGGATAAGCTGAACTATCAAGGTAAGGCTTATGACTTTATTGCATTTGACGAGTTAACTCATTTTACTTATGACGAGTATATTTACCTTTCGTCACGAAATCGTGCTAACGGATCGGGAACGAGAGTATATATGCGAGCAACTGCAAACCCCGGTGGCATTGGTCATGGTTGGGTAAAGGAAAGGTTTATAACTGCGGCAGAACCACTAACAACTATATGGGAAGAAGTTAACGTAGAACATGAAGGCAAGGTTATTACTCGCCATCGGTCGAGGATATTTGTGCCATCATCTGTTTTTGATAACAAGATACTGCTTGAAAATGACCCTGATTACTTAACAAGACTTGCATCAATGCCTGAAGCAGAGAGAAAAGCCTTGCTATATGGTGATTGGGATAGTTATAGTGGGCAGTATTTCGCAGAGTGGAGAGATAAACCCGAACACTATGACGATAGACAATGGACTCACGTAATTAATCCATTTAAGATACCGAACCATTGGAAGATATACCGCTCATTCGATTGGGGTTATAACAGACCATTCTCTTGCGGTTGGTGGGCAATAGACACCGATGGTGTGGCTTATAGGATATTAGAACTCTATGGATGCACCAAGACACCAAACGAAGGCTTAAAGTGGACTGCAAAGCAGGTGTTTGAAGAAATTGCAAGGATTGAAAGGGAACACGAATGGCTAAAGGGTAAAAACATACAAGGTGTTGCAGACCCCGCAATCTTCTCTGCCGATGGTGGTGAGTCGATTGCAGAAACCGCTCAAAAGTGCAAGGTTTACTTTCAACCGGGTGACCATCAACGAATACCGGGATGGATGCAGATGCATTATAGGTTGGCTTTTGACGATAATGGCTACCCTATGATGTATATCTTTAAGAACTGCAAGGCTTTCATAAGAACTGTGCCAACGCTTATATATGATGACCACAAGGTTGAGGATTTAGATACCGAGGGTGAAGACCATATCGCAGACGAATGCAGATATTTTTGTATGATGCGACCTATCACACCTAGAGTGGTTGAGGTTAAAGAGAAGCCTATGTATGACCCATTAGACCAATTTGTCGATAAGAACTTATACAACAGAGCAATAATTAGGAGGATATAACTATGGATGAAAATAAAATAGTGCCGATGCCTAGACGGGAAGAAGCACAGGTGCCGCAGGAACAAATGCCACAAGATAAGGCTTTGGAACTTGAAATAAGGGCAAGAAACGAAATGGCAATGCTAGAACAAACTGCCAAAAAGAAAAAAATGCAAGCACAAATGAAGCCTAAAATTGGTGCAGAGGAAGTACGAAAGGCTTCGGAGATACTTCGCAAATACAAGGATGGTAAAGAAAGGCTTGAGCAAAAGATTATAGCCAACGAGGAATTTTGGAAACTTCGCCAATGGAACTATATGAATGATGGCAAGAATGATTTTAAACCTGCTACTGCTTGGCTTTGGTCTTGCATACAAAGTAGGTATTCCGATGCGATGGATAGTTACCCCACCTGCAATTTTCAGCCTAGGCAAGAGGATGACAAGGCAGAGGCAGAAAAGTTATCTTCAATTGTGCCTATTATACTTGAGCAGAACCGATACGAAGACGTGTATTCGGATATAGTGTGGTACACCCTTAAACACGGTGGTAGTGTGCAGGGCATATTTTGGGATGGCTCGAAGCACAATGGACTCGGTGATATTGCAATTAAGAAGATTGATTTTATTAATCTATTTTGGGAAAGCGGCATAACAGATATTCAAGAGTCGCAGAACGTATTCAACACCGAACTTGTATCAAACAACATAATAGAACAAAGATACCCACAGTGTGTTGGTAAACTCGGTGGCAAAACTATTACCCTTGCCAAATATCTTTATGATGACAATGTAGATACAAGTGACAAGAGTGTTGTGGTCGATTGGTACTACCATACTTATGTGAATGGCAAAAAGACGTTGCAGTACGTTAAGTATGTTAACGATATTGTGCTATATTCGACAGAGAATGAAATACAAGGACCCGAAAAGGTGACGATTGACCCTGAAACAGGAATACCACTTACTGTTCCTTTGGGAGAGGCTATTGCCAAGAAGGGATTATATGACCACGGATTATATCCATTTGTGCCTATGGCTTTATATCCCGTTGAGGGAAGTATTTGTGGCTATGGCTTAACTGATATAGGCAGAGATACACAAATACAGATTGATATGCTTAACAAGGCTATTACCGACAATGCAATTGAAAGTGCTACTGCTAGATATTTTATTCGTGAAGATGGCTCGATAAACGTTGAAGAATACGAGGATAAGAGCAAAAAACTTGTTCACGTTGAGGGTAATATAGGCGAAGAAAACATAAGACCGATAGAGTCAAAAAGATTAGACTCAATGTGTGTTAACATTCTTAACCAAAAGATTGACGAACTTAAATACGTTACAAGCAATCAAGACCAAAACAATGGTATGGCTCCAAGTGGTATTACCGCCGCATCTGCTATTGCCGCCCTTCAAGAAACGGCAGGTAAAAATGCACGAAGCTCTAACAAGGCATTCCACAGAGCGTTTAGAGATGTTTGTTATCAAATTGTTGAACTTATTCGTCAATTCTATGATATGCCAAGAACCTTTAGAATACACCCTGAAGGTGCAAGTGAACAATTTGTGCAGTTTGATAATTCAGGTTTAGCACCACAGCCACAGATGACGATGGGTGCCAATATGGGATTACGCTTGCCTGAATTTGATATAGACGTAACAAGTGAAAAGGCAAACCCATACAAGAAGATGGAAATGAACGATTTGGCTTTATCTTTCTACAATGCAGGTTTCTTTAATCCTCAAATGACAGACCAAGCATTAGCCTGTCTTAATATGATGGACTTCAACAAAAAGGATGAAGTAATGCAGAAGATAAGCGAAAACGGAACGCTTGCACAGATGCTTGTAATGTATCAACAGATGGCATTGCAGTTTGCAAGTCGGTTAGACCCTGCTTTAGGTGAGCAAGTGGCAAATCAAATCATTGCTGAAAGTGGACAATATGCTCCACAAGGTATGGGTATGCAAGCAAGTGCATCTAGTGGTGCAGAGGAACACCCATACGTTGAAAAGGCAAGAAGTAATGCTAGAGCAAGCACACAAGCAGATTAGGAGTAACGATATGATAAACATAACATTCAAGCCTGAAACTCTAGAATTAGAGATAAAAGGACACGCAGGGCAAAATGAAAAGGGAAAGGATATAGTATGCTCGGCTATATCCATCCTTTTCTACACTTTAGCCGAAAGCCTTGTGGAGTCGGAGAGAATGCTAGCCAAAAAGCCAATCATAAAAATGGAAGATGGCAACGGCTACATTAAGTGCAAACCTAAAAAGGAATTTGAGGGAAATATTGCCCGGAGTTATTGGACAATTCTGTTAGGATTTGAACTTGTGGCAAAGGAATATGGCGAATATATTTCGTTGGACTTATGGGGGGGAAATCCTCGTAGCCAATGATTTATAATATAAACATAAGGCTCGCATCCTAAACTGCAGTATTGAAAGGAGCATAATAAATGCTTGAATTTTTAAAGCTCGACTTACAGTTATTCGGTGAAGGTGGAGATGGTGGAGATGGTGGCTCTGCCGACTCTATTGGAGAAACAGAAGCCGACAACACATCAGGAGAAAATGATATACCTGCCTCCATCCCTGAGAAGGCAAGAAAATATTACGAAAAGGCAATGAAGAAGAACGTGCACTCTAATTCAGCACCTTCCGTAAATGCTCAATCTACCAATGAGCAAAGTACAACAGAAGCAAAACTTTCTTATGCCGATTTAATTAAGTCGGATGATTATAAGGAAGAACACAAAGCCTATATGGATAAAACCATCGGTGAAAGACTCAAGAAGTACAAAGGTATCGAGGATGACCTTGGTAAACACAAGGAAATTCTTTCTGTTGTTGCAAACAAGTATGGTGTTAATCCCAATGATGAGAACTTTCTAGGGGTACTCGCACAGAAAATTGAGGAAGATGACTCCTACTATGAGAATTATGCAATGGAACACGATATGTCTACCGATGAAGCACGTAGGATTGTGACTATGGAACGGAAAGCCAATCTATATGACGAACAACAAGCACAAATGCAGAGGCAAGAGCAAATGCGACAACACATAATGTTGGTTAGGCAGAATGCCGAGAAAACGAAGGCTCGTTTCCCTGAATTTGACTTGGATGTTGCGATGCAAGATGAGAAATTCCGTAGATTGTGTGCAGTAAATAATGGAGATACAACCGCCGCTTATATGGCTTGCAATTATGATAACATCATAAACAATCAGGTGCAAATAGCATCTAGGAAAATTCAGGCACAGACCGCACAAGCGGTTGCCGCCAACAAAGCAAGACCTATTGAGAACGGCTTATCTGCCTCTGCTCCCTCTGTTGTACAACAAGACTTTAGCAAAATGAGTCTTAAACAAATTCGCGAATGGGCGAATGAACAACGAATGAAAACAGGGAGATAAAAAATAAAATACAATGCCTCCCTGTTACAACAAGGAGGAAATATAAATGTTAAAACTTAATTTACAGTTATTCGCTTTTGAGCAGGGTGTTTCTGTAGGTTCACCTACAGTTAGTCCTGTTAACGTAAGCACACAGGAGTCTATGGCTCCTACTATGAAGGTATTTTATGATACCACCCTCTTGGAGAATGCAAGAGAAACTATGCTCTTTACCCAATTTGGTAAAAAGCAACCCATTAAAGGCGGCAAGGTAGAATGGAGAAAGTTTAACACTTTCAAAAAAGCCTTAACCCCTCTTACTGAAGGTGTAATCCCCACAGGACAGACCTTTGGTATGACCAAAATCGAGGGCGAGATTACTCAACACGGTGACTTCACCGCAGTAACCGATAGACTTAAATTTGAGTCTTTTGATGACGTTATTTTCAGTGCAACCGAGGAAATGGGTGCCGCAGAGGGCGAAACCTATGATACCCTTACTCGTAACATTCTTGTTGCAGGTAATAGTGTAGCATATTGTCCTAACGGCTCTACCGAGGTTAAATCAAGAGGTGACATCACCAACGCTTGTATTCTTACACCTGCAATGGTAAACAGAGCGGCAACTTGGCTTAAGAAAAACAAAGCACCTAAAATTGATGGTTCTTATGTTGCACTTATCCATCCTTCTGTTGCTCTTGATTTAAGAGAGTCTAACGAGTGGAAAGAGTTCCACAAATACAACGATGTAACACCTATCTTCAAAGGTGAAATCGGTATGCTTCACGGTGTTCGCTTTATTGAAACCAACGAGGCAAAAATTTGGAAAGATAGCGACACTTGTGTATATGCTACTCTTTTCCTTGGTAAAGATGCTTTTGGTATTATCGAACCCGAAGGTGAAGGTATGAAAATGATTATTAAACCTGCCGAGCAGATTGGCGGTCCTCTTGATCAGTTTAGTACCATCGGTTATAAATTCTGTCACGGTGCAAAGATTTTGTATCAGGAGAGAATGCTTCGTGTTGAGTCCGGCTCTAGCCTTGGTGACCTTGACGAAGCCAACTAGTTTATAAAATGTGGTGGGTAGGTTCGCCATCTACCCACCATAAATAACTTCAATTTGGAGGATATTATGGCAGATACAACTAAAAAGACCACCTCTAACAATGCTAAAAGGGTGGAAATCAATTTGCCTAGAAACAAAGGGCAAAATGCTATTCAGGATGAGTTTTTTTCCGTGAATTTCAAAAACTATCTCATTAAAAGGGGCGAATACGTTGAGGTTCCCGAAGAAATTGAGGAAGTAATAAGAAATTCAAACAAAGCGGAAGAATGTGCTATGCGATATGCAGATAGCCTTGTTGAAGCTGAAAAAGAAAAGGGAAAAGAATTTATTAAGTAATGAAAGAAAGGAGATAGGCATTGAGCTTGTCTCCTTTTTTAGTAGGAGGGAAACAAAGTGACAATCAAAGAATGTATTGATACTGTCGATAACATAAAACCTAATCAATATGAAACAAGGGAAAAGGTGCTTTGGCTTTCGTTTATTGATGAAATCATTATAAATGACGTGCTTAAAACACACGAAGGTTATGATGGCAGATATGATGACTTTGCAGGTTATAGCGAGGATAAACTCTCTGTGCCTTTAATTGTGCCGAGTCCTTATGACAGACTTTATACTGCATATCTTAAAATGAAAATTGACGGTGAGAATGGCGAAACGGCAAGGTATAACAATTCTGCGGCTTTGTTTAATACTTATATGATGGAATACAGAAAGTATTACAACAAAACTCATTTGCCGATTTCAAGAGGATATAAGCCTGCACCAATAAGAAAACCAAATGCGGCGGTAAGTGAAGCCGAACTTGAAAACCTTAAACGAGAACTTTATCACATACTCTACAATGACGTTTGTGCGATGACTTCAAGTGACAAGATTAATGATGTTGTTAGGAGTTATATGAGTACGAATGCCGAAATGTTTAAGGGTGAGGATGGTAAGGATGGTGCCAAAGGTGATAAAGGTGACAAGGGCGAAAAAGGTGAGAATGGTTTAGATGCACCATCTGTGCAAACTACAGATGGAACCATAGTTTCACAAAATGCCGACTTTGCGGAAGTGGCAGAGTGGTGGGATGGTAATCCTAATAACGAGGATAGAACAGGCTATTTTGTTTGTGCCAACGTTCCTGTAGAAGGCATAGTAATGAAAAAAGCCACAAGCACCGATGATGTTAAAGGTGTTTCAATTCTTGCACCTGCCTTTGCAGGTAACTATACCAAGGATAAACTTGATAGCAATGGCAAATTAAAGCCTAAATACAGTTATGTTGCCATTATTGGCTTTGTGCCTGTAATAGACAAGGGAAGGTGTGAGGTTGGCGGCAGATGTATGCCCGATGATGATGGATGTGCAATTCCATCAAGCAATAATATGGGTTATCAGGTTGTTAACCGAGTTGATGAAAACCGAGTGCTTATTATCATAGAGCCTAATGGTGATATGGTGCAGAGAATTAAAACCAAAGTAAACCAAATTCAAGAGGATATGGGCGGTAAAATCTCAATGTGGCAACCAAACACCTATTATAAGGTTGGGAATTATTGTATTGCTAGTCAAGTTTCAGGTGTTGGCAATAATAAAGCAGACTATAAGCATTTTTTGTACAGGTGTAAAGTGGAACATACATCTAGTGAAGATATTCATTATGATAGTGGTAATTATTGGGATAGGTTCGATATTACTGTAGACCAAAGTGCTAAAGACGGTTTAGGTAATTTTATCGTTGATACTTATGCAACAAAACAAGAGTTGGCAGACGAAATCGCAAATAATAAAATGCGTTTGCTTAACTCGTTTACCTTTGATACAGAGGTAACAAGTGTTGAATTTACACAGACCGATAACGGCATTGCTTATAAGGACATACCACTAAAAAAATATCTTATTCACACGTATTCCCCTAAATCAACCATAGCAACAAGCAATGTTTATAGCGTTGTATATATAAAACTAACAGCCGAAACACCGTATTATACAACGGGAATCGGTCTTGGTGGGGCAATAGTATCACCTAATAATGCTACGTATGGGTTAGTTGAGGCTGACGTTGACAAACGAATTTTAATTCACAACGGTGGGTCAACACAAAATGGATATGACACTACTATGCGATACCATACAATTTTAAGTGGTTACTCTCAATCGATAGGAACTGTGTTAAAAAGAGTTGAAAACCCCATTATTGAGGGCATAAGGTGGCAGACAAACGATGGTAATGTACCTTTCTCGATTGGAACTCGTATTGAAATATGGGGGTGTGAATAGTGAAAGGATATGTAAACGGAAAACTTGTTGATATTGAATTTACAGAGCCTGAAAAAGACCTTGTTTTTGAAATTCAGCAATTAAAACAGAAACTTGTTGATACTGATTATATTGCCTGTAAGATTGCAGAGGGTTCAGCGACAACTGAAGAATATGCAGATATTATCGCAGACCGCCAAAGGTGGCGAAAAGAAATAAACGAACTTGAAAAAGAATATGCCGAAATCTTAAAGGCAGAGGAAGAAAAATTAACAGAAAATGAGGGAAGATAAATGAATGCGACAACGATTATAGCCATTATTGGCGGTATTGTTACAGAAACTGCTACCCTTATAGGTGTTATTGTTAGCCACAACAGAGATAAAAAGAAAAGTACAAACGGCATAAGGTGTTTGCTTCGTAGTGAGATGTTAAGAATATATTATCATCACCGAGAGCAAGGCAAAATGCGACAGTATGAATACGAAAATTTTGTCTATTTATATGAGGCATACAAAGAACTTAAAGGCAATTCCTTTATAGATAAGATATACAAGGAAGTGCAAGAATGGGAAGTAATTTCATAAAGGAGGGAAAATATGCAGTTTCCTACGATAAATGAAATAGCACAATATAGGGAAATGACAACGGCATTTGGTGGGTATAACCACCAAATGTCTTGTGAAGAAGGGCAGTTTTACGATATGAAGAATATAACTACTCAATATTTCCCTGTATTGTCACCTAGGCAAAACAGAGGTATTGTAAAATCCTTTGTAAATCCACAAGGTATTCTTGATAAAGAGGATTTATTGTGGATAGATAATGGAAAATTATATATAAATGGTGAAGAAAAAACGCTTGAGGGTATTACTTTAAATAGTGAACCTAAAACGCTAGCCAAGATGGGTGCTTTTGTAATTATTATGCCCGATAAGATTTGGTATAACGTAGATAAAAAAGAATGCGGTTATATGGAAAATACCACAATAACACAAAATGCAAAATTCACCCTTTGTGAAGCTAGCGGAAAGGTAATAACTACACACGATGCAAGTTATTACGAAAAAAACACACCTAAAGATGGCGACTATATGTTAAGCACCTCAAATGGTAAAACATCACTAAAGGTGTATGCGGCTACCACAAAAACTTGGTTAACTGTTGCTACTACCTACGTGCAGATTACTGCGACCGGGATAGGCAAAGGTTTTGAAAAAGGTGATGGAATAAAACTCACATTAGACACAAAGGTGGATAAACTAACCAACATTTTCGTTAACGAGGAAGATGGTGGCAAAATTTCAACAAATAATACTATTGTGGATAAGACCGATAGTAGCATTACCATAACGGGAATATTAAGCGAAACCATAACCACAACGGTTAAGTTAACCATAGAACGCAAGGTGCCTAAAATGGCAT
>JAEIGA010006841.1_pt1 | contig 17333 bp, 10 predicted proteins | sample 9270691 | NCBI WGS metagenome assembly JAEIGA01 (sample SAMN17057246, study PRJNA624740) | gut metagenome | biome: biome; isolation source: fecal sample | host: Bos grunniens | place: China: Xizang | collected 2019 | reverse complement strand
CAAGGATGGCAAGGCGCACGTAGGTTCAATGTTCATTGGCGCAGGCCGCATTGCACAGAGCAGCATGATAAAAGTTGGCGACTACTACCGCATATACTGCGCAGTGTGGGCTGTTGAGACAGGCAGCTACCGACACCACAACTACGCGCTATACTCCGACGACTTTGGCAAGACATGGAACCTTTTGGGCGAACTTGGCAACGACTTCAACGACAGCCCTGCCCCCTACGGCAACGAGCCAAAGTGCGAGGAGTTGCCCGATGGCAGCGTGCTCCTGAGCAGCCGCAAGGGTTATGGCCGCTACTTCAACGTGTTCCACTATACCAACTTTGAGAGAGCCGAGGGTTACTGGGACGGCGCTGTGGCAACAGACCAGGTAGGCAACCTGAAGTTCGGCAGCAACGACACCAACGGCGAGCCATTGCGCATTGGCAATGTACTGTTCCAGTCTGTACCCACAGGCAACAACCGCAGTGGTGTGTCAATCTTCTACAAGACACTCGCAGACGACCCTGCCACATATACCCCTACCGAACTTTCAAAGGGCTGGAGAAAGATACAGATAACAGACCGCGAATCGGCCTACTCTTCGATGTGCATACTGCCCGACGGCAACATAGGCCTCTACTACGAGGAGGAGCCGGGCGGTTACTCAATGGTATACGTACCGGTAGAACTGGCAAATACACTTGATGCAATGACATACGGCGACCTGCCATTCCGCTGCAATACCTGCAAGAAAGGCTTAGAGCCTAAAACCATCTTTCTTCTTATTGATGATATGTAAAATAGAAGAGCAAGCCAAACTGCATAAATTTGCCCCGCAGACATTGTGATGTCAGCGGGGCAAATTGTATTATCAAAAGTCTTATTCAAACGAACGCAGCAGTTCTATCTCCTCGGCCCAACGAGCCTCATCGGGCGTTTCAAGGATAATGGGGATATTGTCAAAGCGAGGGTCTTTCATAAAGCGCTTGAAGAAGTCAATGCCAAGCAGGCCTATGCCTACGCTGTCGTGCCTGTCGACACGCGAGCCAAGAGGTTTCTTTGTATCATTGAGGTGAATACCCTTCAGATACTCCATGCCTATCACGCGCTCCAGTTCGCCGAACGCCCCGTCATAATCGCCTACGATGTCATAGCCTGCCGAGTAGAAGTGACAGGTATCTATGCACACACCAACGCGGCTCTTGTCATTGACGCGATCAATGATGTAGCGTATCTCCTCTAGTTTATTGCCCACGTTGCTGCCCTGCCCTGCAGTGTTCTCAATGACCGCTGTAACGCCCTTTGTCTTTGAGAGTGCAAGGTTTATGTTTGCAGCAATCTCATCAAGGCACTGCTCGACAGGAATCTTGTTCAAGTGGCTGCCGGGGTGAAAGTTGAGCATAGTGAGCCCAAGTTGCTCACAACGCTGCATCTCGTCAAGAAATGCCGCGCGTGATTTTTGCAGCGCCTCCTCATCAGGGTTACCCAAATTTATCAGGTAACTGTCGTGAGGCAATATATATTTTGGGTCGAAACCACCCTTCTTGCAGTTTTCCTTGAAAAGTTCTATACTTTTTGCAGTGAGCGGTGCCGCCACCCACTGACGCTGGTTCTTGGTAAAAAGAGCGAAGGCATTTGCGCCTACAGCCATTGCATTGAGCGGAGCATTTTCAACGCCGCCACTTGCCGATACATGAGGTCCAATGAATTTCATATCGTTATATTCGTTTTTGCTAAAATAGTAAAAAATATGCCGGCAAAGGCCGTTTTATCAAAATTTAACCCTTGCCGGCAATATAATCAGTCAAATATTTCAGAGTTTAGGTTCCTCGGTCGATGTAACCTGCAAAGCAAAGAACTTGTTGCTACCACGCAAGAGGTTACGCACCTCACTGAGCAACTCGTGGCTCTCCTGTATGAGGTTCAGATAGACAAAGTCCATTCGCAAACTGCCACCACTCTGGTGCAGGCGCAATGTCTGCTCCTTGCGCAGGTTGGCAAGTTTATGCTTGAGATTCTTGGCTCTTGTAGAAACCTCCTCGGCAGTGCTGTAGTCACCGGTTGCAATTATCTCATTGATATCCTTCAGTACATAGTACACGTCACGGCAATACGGCGAGAACTCATCGACATATCTCTGTGACAGCGGATTGAAACTATGGTCGGCGTGCTCTCTCATTGGTTCGCCAATACGTGTGAGCGTATTCAGCATCTGCTGGCAACTGTTTGTACACAAGTGATACCATGTACTGCGCTCAAAGGCCATCTGCTGGTCAATGCGCTGCAAACCACGAGTCTCGGAACGGCGCTGTTTCTTCATCAGGGCCTTTTCCTCAACAATCTTTATAAGCGTGCTCTTCAACGGACGCAACGCATCCTTTGAGAAGGAGTCAAACATTTTCTTGTATGCCTCGGCCGAGAACTCAAGTGTATGTGTAAGGGTCTCTGCAGCATGTCCCTTGAGATTATGCCACACCTCATCCTGATTGTCGGACTTGAGGATAACATTCATCTTCTCGTCAACCTTCTCTGCCGACTTTTTCTTGTTATAGTTGATGTGGCTGCGTATGAGCAGATATATGACAACTGCAATCATCACATACATTGCAATTATACCGCCATAGTTCATTATCGTTGCCACAAGGGCTGCAATGATGAAGGCTGCACCGGCAGTAATGAACCATCCGCCAATAACCGATACAACGCCTGTCACGCGATAAACAGCGCTCTCGCGCCCCCATGCGCGGTCGGCCAGTGAAGAACCCATTCCAACCATGAATGTTACATATGTAGTAGAAAGAGGCAATTTTAATGAAGTACCCACTGCTATGAGCAGGCCGGCAAGCACCAGGTTAACCGATGCGCGTACAAGGTCAAACGCCACATCCTCACGCTCCTCGAGCGGGGCAAAACGCTTGCCAACCCATTTTTTTACACTTTCGGGGGTATTGCGCAGCACTGCATCAACCATCTTGGTTACCGCACGTACAAGATTGCGTGCCACAGACGATGTTCCAAACAGTTCGCCCTCCTCGTTCTGCTGACTTGAAAGGTCAATAGATGTCTGCAGCACCTTGCGTGCCTTCTTGCTTGTAAAGAGAGCATACACCATAACCGCACCTGCACCAATGAGGAAAAGTATATTTGTCTTGGCGGGAAGGTTCAGCGAGCCCATTGACATTGATACATCACCGCCATTATCAACGAATGTCAGGAAAGACTCAAGGCCGGCGAGTGTAACACCTATGAAGTTCACAAGGTCATTGCCGGCAAATGCCATAGCAAGCGAGAATGTACCCATGAGCACCACAACCTTCAGGACATTCACCTTGCAGAAGTGCAGCAACTGCATCAGGCAGGTAAGCACGACAAAAGCGCAGAGGATGAACATACCGGTCTCCTCAAAGACAAACTCCTGCACATTGGCCGGCAACATCGCCTTGAGAGAACTGCCTTTCAGGCCCTTGACAATCATAAAGTAGATGATTGCAGTAGAAGCAAAACCGCCGAAAAGACCAATCTTGGCACTAAGATTCTTGCGGTAGTGGAATGTAAATATTACACGTGAGATCCATTGCACAATGAGACCAAAGACAAACGCTATGGCAACGGAAAGGAATATCGAGATGATAATTGTCATTGCCCTGTCAGTATTCAGCATACCCAGGCCTTCGCCCGACGATGAGAGCAATGCAGTGATGAACGAGGCACCAAGCAACTCAAACACCATTGACACAGTGGTTGACGTAGGCAATCCAAGCGAGTTGAAGAGGTCTAGCAGGAACACGTCGCTGATAACCACTGCAAGGTAAATGCACATTACATTCTTGAAGGTAAAGAAGCCCGGGTCAAAAATGCCATGACGCGCCACATCCATCATACCACTGCTGAACGTAGCACCGACAAAAACACCGACAGCAGCGACTATGAGCACATGCTTTATTTTTGCAGCCCTTGAACCTACTGCCGAACTAAGGAAGTTCACCGCGTCGTTGCTCACACCAACCGTCAGGTCAATGATTGCAAGGACAAACATAAAGGCAATCACAAACATATAGGAGAGTTCAACCGAACCGAGCCCCGATATGTAGGAGATAATGTTGTTAAAAAAATCCATATATTATTGAATAATGTTTTTCACAATATCAGCGGACTACACCAAAGTACAATGAATCCCGTTACAAATATATCCATAAATTTCATAAAACAAAATATTATATAGAAAAAACATCAATACAGCACAGCAAAAACCAGCACACAGCGCCTCACAAATGGGGCGGACATATAAAAAAGCCCCGACCCCAAAGGGCCGGAGCAGCAAGCCTCAACGCATGAGACTCCATTAGAAATCGTACCTTGCAGAGAGGTTTATTCTGTTGGCATTGTACATCTTTCCGCTAAAGTCAAAACGCCAGCCATGCAAATACTCAATACCAAGCTGCATATTGTCGGTCACATTATAGAAGAAATTGGCAGCTGCATATTGGCCTTTCTGGTATGAGCCCGGGTTGGCGGCAGCAAATCCGTTACGCGAACTGAGCACTGTCTGGCTATATGTTGCCGAAGCAAAGAAACGCTTGCTGAAGTTATACTGCACACCAGCATACCAGCATTGGCTTGTAAGCATCATGGCCTCACCGGGAGTTGTCGGGTCGGGCACCACATCTACGCCCACATTCGAGATATTGTTCACAAGCGAGCCTATGCCCTCACCAATAGTGTACTGGCCACGAATCTGCAGTCCGCCCATTGTAGCAATCATACTAGCCTGGGCACCCCAGCCAACCTTGTCATTATCCTTATTGGTAACCTTGTTCACATACGATATATCACGCATCACTGCGCCCAGACGTATATGGTTCTGAGGGTTATTGAACATGTTGTACTGTATATAGACAGGGATATTGGGAACACGCTGCGCACCAATGGAGAATGTCTCATTCTCGGTCGCGTTGACATTGGGAGCCTCAAGGCTTATACCCATTGAAAGGCCAAAGTCGAACCCGTAGCGCAGCATAACCTGGGTTGCACGATAAAACGTCATACCGCAAGGGCCGCCATAGTCAATGGTAACAGGGATTGCATCAATATCCATGAACGAACCGATAGAGTAACCAATCTTGAGATACTTGGTGCTCATATATGCGTTCTGCAACTGCAAGCCCAGCCCGCTACCTCTCCAGTTGGCCGATGTAAAGACCTCGAAATCACCCAACAGGCGGCTAGTACCCACAAGTTTAAGAAATATCACAGAATTTGTCATATCCATTCGGAACTGGCTCGATGGTGCTCCTCCACGCTGAATGGCCGAGGGCAAGAAATCAACATTATCGACAGCACGGTCAAAATCGTACTCAATTTTGGTCTGCAGATAGCCGCCAATACCCAGGCCCCATTTTCCCTTTTGGTCAACAAGGACAAATCGTGGAGCACGCGGGTCGTTGTGGTACGTGCTTTGCGTTGTCTGGAAAATCTCGACAACGTCCGGCGCCTCATTGACTGTTTCACTGATGCAAATAACCGGCGTAGCATCGTCATCAAGTTCAATCCAACGCTGCGCACCTGCAGGCACTGCAATCAACAGGCTCAATGCCGGCAGCAAAGTAAATTTGAAAATCCTTTTCATAATTGTCACATTTTAAATGAATACAGCATTTTAAACACCCGGGCAGGATTTTTGTTTGAGCGATGTTGAAGCGGTGCAGTAAAAATGCAGCACCATCTCCTTATTTTATTATAAAAAGCAGTGCATTTTCAAAACTTATTGTTTTCTTTGCAATAGAGAGGTTCTAAGAACCAACAGGAACAGTATGACAGAAAGCACTGACAGCAGAGAGAAAGTGGAGCGTTACAAATACATGCAGACAACGCCGCGCGACAAGTCATGGGGACTTGCCGTAACTACTACCGGATACCAGCACGTGCATCCCGGCGAAAGTTACCCCCTCTCAACACCCCCTGCCGGCTATGGATTCCAGGAGAACGGGCGCAGGGTACTCAACGAATACCAGCTCTATTACATCACTCGCGGCAGCGGCTATTTCGAGAGCACCTCTTGCTCAAGAACCAGGATTGAGGCCGGGATGATGTTTATGCTCTTCCCCGGCGAATGGCACACATTCGCTCCCGACCCCGCCACCGGCTGGGACGACCACTGGATTGGGTTCAACGGCAGTTTTATGGACGACAAGATCAGGACAGGTTTCTTCACCTTCAAGAATTGCGTGTTCAAGGTTGGAGTGGATGAGAAGATAATAAATACATATCACGAGATTCTTGATATCGCGCTCGACGAGAAGAAAGGCTATCAGCAAGTAATTGCAAGCCTTGCCATCTCACTCATTGGGCGCATACACTACGAGGACCTGAACCACACCTATGGCGACACGTATATACTGCGCATCATAAACCAAGCAAAGGCAATAATGAAAGAGGAGATGGCAAACAGCCTTCCTTTGGAAGAGATAGCACACTCACTTGGCATCAGTTACTCCCTTTTCCGTCGTGAGTTCAAGAAGAAATGCGGTGTCTCTCCCGGACAATACAGGCTGGATCTCAAACTTGCAAAGGCAAAGGAACTGCTCCTTGTCACCAACATGAGCATTGCCGACATATCGTCAAGCCTGCATTTTGAGTGCATGGGACAATTCTCCACATTTTTCAAGAAGAAGACAAGCCTATCGCCATTGGAATTCCGCAAGCAAGGGATTAAAAAAGATTAAATCCTATTAACTTTCACTAACCACACGAGGGAAAATTTGTTTTATACCATAATATTTCCCAAATTGCAGCACGCCGCAGCACGTCGGCGAGCCAAGAAATTGTACAAATCATTTAAACAGAACAATATGAAAAGATTTTTGTCATTCGCAGCAATGGTATTCATCCTTGCGATAGCAACAGAGAGCACCGCCCAGACCTTATCACAGCCCTACATTGACATAAGCACCACTGTCGAGCGTGAGGTAACACCCAATGAACTATACCTGCAAATCGCCATCAGGGAAAAGGATTACAAAGGCAAAAAGAGTATTGAGCAGATGCAGGAAACCATGATTGAAGCACTGAAGGCCAACCACATTGACATTGGCGAGTGCCTGACAATCAATTACATGGGCAGCGAAATTGGCTACAAGTCCTTTTCAAAGAAGATAAAGTCACAGACCGAGGCGACATATATGCTAAGACTCAATGACGCCTCGACTATGCAAAGTGTCATAGCCTCACTCGAGGAACGCCAGATTTCAGACATTGAACTGGTGCGCACAGAATACACAGCCGAGAAGGAACTTAAAAAAGAGATGGGCATTGAAGCAATGCAGCAGGCAAAGGCCGAGGCGCAGTTGCTTGCCGGAGCCATTGGCCAGGAGGCAGGCAAAGCAATAACCATCAGTTATTGGATGAACAACAGCCAGGCACAGCCAAGAGTATACAAGGCGCGTATGTCAAACTTTGCCGAAGACGCTGTTGCGGACATGGAAAGCGAGCCGGCTATCAGCATTGGCAAGAACACTTACCGTTTCACTGTAAACGTGCGTTTCGAACTCAATTAAGGCAGTGTAAACAAAATGATATATGCGGTGTTTTTTCTTTAAAAGACACCGCATATTATGTATAAGAAATTACTCAAATCCCTGTTCAGCGAGCCCATCTCATCATCTACCAAGTCATTGGTGCTACTTTTGGCACGCGTAATTTTTGGATTCCTATTCCTTTCGCACGGTATTGCAAAACTGCACGCCTATGCCAATACCCCCGAACTTTTCCTTGACCCCATTGGACTGGGCAGCACCTTGTCACTATGGTTGGTTCTCTTTGCCGAGATTCTTTGTACAACAGGCTTCATACTTGGAGCACTCTTCCGCCTGTGCCTCATACCAATGATATTCACAATGTGCATTGCCCTCTTTGTGATACATGCAAGCGACCCGCTAGGCGTTAAGGAACTGTCTATGATGTACCTTGCAATCTTTGCACTACTCTACATCACAGGCCCCGGACGATATTCAATTGACGGTATTCTCAAAAGAGTATATCTTAGGAGATAACAAATAAGGGAGTTGCCCAAAAGCAACCCCCTTCATACATATCATATCCTATTTCAAGCCTTCAAGAATATTCTTGAGCACCACAGTTGCCGATATTTCACGATTGGCAGCCTCGGGAATCACCAGAGAGCGTTCACTTTCAATGACCCCATCGGTAACAATCATATTGCGACGGACAGGCAGGCAGTGCATGAAATAGGCATTATTCGTAACCGCCATCTGGCGCTCGCTCACCGTCCAGTCGCGGTCGGTAGAGAGTACCTTGCCATAGTTATCCCCGGTATATGCAGCCCAATTCTTGGCATACACAAAATCGGCACCCTCAAAAGCCTTCATCTGGTCATACTCAACACGCGCATTACCCACAAAAGCAGGGTCAAGTTCATATCCTCTGGGGTGAGTGATTACGAAATCGTAATCGGCAGCGTTCATCCACTCGGCAAATGAGTTTGGAACGGCCTGTGGCAGAGCCTTTGGGTGTGGCGCCCAGGTGAGAACGACCTTTGGACGCGGTTTTGTCTTGTGCTCCTCAATGGTAATGAGGTCGGCAAAACTCTGCAGGGGATGACGTGTTGCCGCCTCCATTGAGAATACAGGGCGACCGGAATACTTAATGAATTGATTGAGAATAACCTCATTGTAATCATCGGCTTTATTCTCAAAGCGTGCAAAAGAGCGCACACCTATGACATCGCAATAACTGCCCATCACAGGGATTGCCTCAAGGATATGCTCTGGCTTGTCGCCATCCATAATCACTCCGCGCTCAGTCTCCAGTTTCCACGCACCCTGGTTAATGTCAAGGACAATCACGTTCATTCCAAGATTCAGAGCCGCCTTCTGGGTACTGAGCCTTGTTCGCAGGCTCGAGTTAAAGAAGACCATCATAAGAGTCTTGTTCTTTCCAAGCTCACAATATTTATAACGGTCGGCCTTAATCTCAAAAGCCTCATCAAGCGCCTTCTTTAGGTCTCTTATATCATTGACAGATGTAAAATGTCTCATATTATAATAGGTATATATTACTCTTCACTCACATTCCCGGCCGCTTTATCTTCAACAGCATCACCTTCGGCCAATTGCCTTGCGGCATCCTTTCTGTCTTTTTTATCCTTTTTCTTTCCCCACCATTTCCAGCGGTCAAATTCAAAGAGGATTGATGTTCCCACACCCTGCGTAGTGAGGTCGGTCTTTGAGAAGTAACGGTCGTTTGTCTTGCTATAGGCCTTGATATTCCAGTTATAATTGGGGCTCAGCAGCCACAGCACCTCAAAGTCGCCGATAAAGTTACGGTTGGCAACCGGGTTCTCACGATAGCCGAGATTACCATTTATCTGCAGACGGTTGTCGAGCAGACGGCCACGCAGCATACCCTCGACCTCCATACTGTTCCAGCCACGCTCACTTGTGGATATATTTCCCGATATATCCCAATTACCGTCATTGATAATTTTTCCGAGCATATTGTTCAGTTGGCCCGATATTGTATTTGAGATAAAGGACTCCACTGCGGTAGAGGTATTTGCACCACCATCCAGCGCATTGTTTGCATCAAAGGTATAGAACTTGCCCACACCCAGCAGATAGACAAACTGCATATTCTTCTGGTCGGGAGTACTTGCCACACTAGCAAGCAGTTCGCGCTCCTCCTCACTACCCTCGGGGAGTTCGAGATCAAATGCAAGGTCGGGCGATTCAAGGCTGCCGGTAACATTCATCACACAATTCACCTTAACAGTCTTGCGCCTTGCAATTTCAGTTGTAAGGTCGCTGAGCGATGCCGATGGCACAAGGTACTTTGCCTTAAGATCAAGTTCGGCCTTGTAAGGATCTCCGTTGAAAGCGATGGTGCTTCCCTTTGAAATCTCAAACACTTTAGGGAAGATATCCTGAATTGTAAACTTGTAGGCTCCACGCACCAGGTTTAGGTTTCCCTTCATGCTAAAACCGGTCCTGTCATTATACACAGCATTAATTGGGCCGTTGCCGTAAAGGCTGATATAGTCATCGGTCTGCAGGTTCGTGTAGACCTTGAGTTCAAGCGCATCGTTCACGTCAAGCATGAAGTCGAGAGTCAGCCTGCTTGCAGTTGTGCTGTACATGTTATTTGCGACCGGCTCGCTCACCTCCTGCTGTTCGCCTTTCTTGCGTTTGCTATTGTCGGTAAATGTTACAAAGCTATTATCCCGGGCACCACTGGTAACGTTGGAATTGTATACGAATCTCGAGCCCGGCATACTCTTCATATTCGCCTTGAGCAAGAACCCGCCGGCGTCGCTCTTAATCAAGGCATCACCTGTTGCAAAAACAGTGCCATAGAATGGCAACTGGCCAAAATCATCAGTGTCATATACAAGCAATTCGTCGGCCTCCACATTAAAATTACATGTCCATGCTCCAAGATTCTTGTGGGTCAGCGGACCCGATATGCGCCCACGATTACCATACCTGTCATATGCCCTCGTATTATCGAATGCAATTATTCCCTTTGAAAACCTCATTGAGTCACCGGTAAAGTAATACCTGGTATTGTTGGCATTGACCTTTGCCGAGCAGAACATTGCAACTGCGCCCTCAAGGTCAACCGCACGCCAAGCGCCATGCAAGTGTACCTTGCCGCTGCCGGTACCGTCAATGTCACTGATAAAGTTCTTCAGTTTCTTGTTCAGGAAGGCTACGTTGAGGTTATTGGCATCAATCTTCAGCGTAATAGTATCGCCGGGCTGTGACAGGAATCCCTTGACTGTAGAGAGTTCGTTCTCGCTGTTATATATGCCGGCATCAAGCACAATGCTCTTTGTCTTGTCCTCCCAGCCAACATACACATCGCCCCTTCCCAGCACTGCACCATCAATACTGAAGTTGCTCACATCGAGCCTGCCGCCGGCATTTGGAGCAGATAGCACCCCTGTCACGTGAGCCGCGCCGGTTGCCTTGCCGCCAAAATCCAATATTCGGAAATTGATAAAATCAAACACCGTTGCTATATCGACATTCTTGAGATAAGCATTAAGGCTGTCGCTCTGCTCCTTACCAATGACACCCTCAACCTTCAGGTCCTGCCTGTCGCTTGAAAGTCCGATATTCTTAACAAGCAGCCTGTCTACACAGCCCTCTACTGTACCCTCGTCAATATGCCACACCTTGTTCTTGTGTATTATACTGTCCTTGTGTATCCTTGCGGCAAGTTCAAGTTCATGGGAGTCATTGCGGCTGAATGCTGCATCCATCCTCACCATACCCATCATCACCTCATCGGACTTGAAATTATTCCAGTTGACAATACCCCTTATCTCGTTGGATACGACATTTGCGTTGAGCCTGACGACAATATCCTCGGCCTGGTCATTGTAATCAAAATCCTTGACATTCTTCACCAGCGGCTTGTTGAACTGCACATTCATATCAAGCCCCCTATCGCCCGATTTGCCAGTCACATTAAGCGAGCGCACCAGCCCGCCATAAAGTTCAATCTTGTTAATTGAGGCATCAATGGTAAAGACATTCTCGCGTTCGTTGAACGCACCTTTTATCCGTGACGGTTCGAGCACAGTCACCGGGACACCAAGAATCTTTGTCAACGGAGTACTGTTCTTGATGGTGACATCATAATAGAAATCATTTGCCGACAATGTCCGCACATCGCTATCCGGTTCAATATCCAGCACCGGCAGGTGGGATTTAATGGTTGCAATGAGGCTATTGGCAATTCGCTTGAAGTCAAAATCGCCATAAACGCTGGCTGTGGCAAAATCAGATGTCACCACAAAGAGCCTGTCATCACCGGCCTTGTTATCGCTCACGTAGAAATTGCGTACGAATGTAGTATCGCCACCATCGACCAAAGAAAGATTGTCAATCTTAGCATTGACAATAGTCTTTCCCGCGCCATAGTCTATGTATTCACCATTGAGGTCAAAGGAGAAATCCTGGACCCTGTCACTCTTTACAAGGTTGAGATTTGCCGGAGTAAACTTATCGGTTCTCATAATCACCTTAAGCATACGGCCATTGGCAATATCATATCTTGCCGTAAGCCGCATCCTCGCATTCGGGTCATCAGTCATGACCTTTGCCGTAATTACATCGGCCGTGCAGTTGCCGTTAAAACTTATCGAGGAATATGAATAGCCATTGTATACAAGATTTGTGACATCACCATCCACGTTGGCATAGCCATCCCTGTCATCAATATCACCGGTGGCCCTGACGCAGAACTCGCCGCCTTCAAATTCTCTAACCCCGGTCAGTTCGCCCAAATTCAGTTCCTTGCCATTCACCGTCAAGGCATACTGCCCGTCAGCTGCCATAGAACCTTCGGCAGAAAGGCTTCCGCTTTTACAATCAACCGCAGCCACACCCTCTACAAAGTCCCTATCGAATGATATGTTACCGTTTAGCGATGTACGCCCAAGTTTCCCGGCAATATCATAGCCGGCTGAGTCAAGATTAGCCAAGACAACAAGTGCCGACACAACCTCTTCATTCACAAAACACTCATCCACACACAAGCGGCCCCTTCTCTGCTCCACTAAAGGAGAGAGAATAACCGCATCGGCCTTTGCGCCAAAACTATTGTCAACTGCCATGAAATCAACAGCAACATCCACACTGTCATTGCTGTATAAACCATCAACGGCAAAGGACACCGGGGCTATATTCGTGCATGTGATATCAACAAAATGTGCTATATCTTCAATAGCAAAGCGTTCACTCTTTATGCAGCCTGCAACACGTATATCACTCCAGGCGCTATCGGCCAGGACATCAATTCTGTCTGCAGCCACAACACTATTGCTTGTCCTAAGGCTCAAGCCCTGCAAACTAAGGCAATCCCTTTCCTTTACGACATGGGCTCTCAGCCTCTCCAAATCAAGACCGCATCTCTCCTTTCCGCTCACAGAACGTATGTTAAGGTCAATCTCATCGCCCTGTAATTTCTTCAACGACAGATTACAGGCGAAATCATCAACCAGAATGTGGTTTACATCGAACTTTGAGCCCACAGGTTCCTCGCTGAACACATCATAGGAGAAGAGGCCGTCATATATCAGCAACTGGTTTATACGCAGATCGATATCCGACTTCTCATCTTTCTTGTCGCTGTTCAGTACATCCACAAGGAACTGTATATTCAGTTCCCCATCCGGGGTTGCACGACTCAGGCGTATATGAGGGGCTGCAAAAACCAGTGTGTTGACCCTCACTTGACCATCCAACAGCCTTTTTGTCTGCAGATAGGCACGTGCCTCATCGGCATGCAGCACTGTATCACCCTCAAGGTCAAGCAGCAGCACATTCCTCAGACGCAGGTCATTGACGCCACGCACCTCAATCTCCTCAACCTCGAGCGGTATTCCATACTCTTCGGTTATCTCCTTTGACACATACGATGCAAGACGATGCTTGACACCGTCGAGCCTCATTGAGAAAAGGAGCAGAAAAAGCAGAGCCGCAATCACTGCAACCGTACCGAATATGTACTTGAATAATTTTATAGCAACGCTGTTTTTTACATTAATGAATCACCGCGCAACGCGCGTTGCGCAAAAGTTGATGCGAATATACTCTTTTTGCACGATTAAAACACACTTTTATCACATAATTTTGCTAACTTTGTGACCATAATATCAAGAACTGAATAAATGTACACTTTCATCTCGGAGAATCTCGATGCTATCGGGACACTTGCAACTTTAATATTTACAATGGTTTTCTTCATATCGGGCAAAATCCGCTCCGATATTGTCGCATTATGCGCATTGGCATTGCTTGTCATGATGGGCATTCTGGAGCCAACGCCTAAAGAGGCCTTCTCGGGTTTCTCAAGTACTGCTGTCATTATGATGGTGGGGCTTTTTGTCGTAGGTGGAGCCATATTCCAGACCGGCCTTGCAAAGATGATTAGTTCAAGGCTGATGCGTCTTGCCGGGAACAGCGAGACACGCCTTTTCATTCTGGTAATGGTTGTAACATCATTCATGGGAGCATTCGTCAGCAACACCGGTACCGTAGCAATCATGATTCCCATTGTAGTGAGCATGGCCATGAGCGCCAAAATGAACCCCAGCCGCCTGCTCATGCCTTTGGCATTTGCAAGCAGCATGAGCGGTATGATGACCCTCATCGGTACCCCACCCAACCTTGTAATCAATGAGGAACTGATAAAAAGCGGTCACGAAGGACTTGGTTTCTTCACATTCCTGCCTGTTGGTCTCATCTGTATTTTCGCCGGAACAATAATCCTGCTGCCATTAAGCAAGAAATACCTTTCAAAGCCAGGTTCCTTGAGCAGCAAGAGCGCAAGCAGCGCCAAATCGCTCAAGGCACTGGTCAAGGAGTATGGCATCTCAAACAGTCTGCACAAGGTACAGGTCAACACAGACTCACTCGCAGCCGGCAAGATGATTGGCGAACTGAACATCAGAAAAGTATACGGCCTTAACATCATCGAGGTGCGCCACATAGAGAAGGGACAGCGCAATTTTCTCACCAAATCAGTCATACAGCAGGCCGCCGATTCCGACACCATGCTGCGCGCCGGCGACATTCTCTACATCTCAGGCGCCGAAGAATTGGTCAAGAAACTCATGGCCGACTACAACCTCGAATACATTACAGACAACGAAGCCAACAAACTTGATTTCTACGACATCGGCGTTGCCGAGATTGTGCTCATGGCATCGTCTACAGTCATAAACAAGAGTATTAAGGAGGTGCAGTTCCGCACCCGGTACAATGTCAGCGTCCTGGGTATATGCCGCAAGGGTGAATACATTCTCAACGGACTCGCCAACGAGATAATACACACAGGTGACGTCCTGCTGGTACAAGGAACATGGAGCAACATCGCAAATCTGGAAAAGGAGCCCAATGAATGGATTGTCATGGGACGCCCGCTCGAAGAAGCCGCCAAAGTAACTTTGGACTACAAGGCGCCTATCGCAGCAGTAATTATGATAGGTATGATTGCAGCAATGGCATTCAACATTGTCGAGCCGGTGACTGCAGTGGTGATTGCCGGACTGCTCACCGTACTCACCGGATGTTTCCGCAATGTAGAGGCTGCATACAAGACTATAAACTGGGAAAGCATCATGCTCATTGCCGCTATGATACCATTGTCCATTGCATTGGAAAAGACCGGAATCTCGACATGGGTAGCCGCATCTATGGAAAAATCACTTGGCGGTTTCCACCCCACAGTAATGCTTGCAGCAATATACTTTGCGACATCGCTATTGACAATGTTCATCAGCAACACTGCAACAGCCGTACTCATGGCCCCCATTGCCATGCAATGTGCCACCAGCATAGGTGTAAGCCCGGTTCCGATGCTCTTTGCCGTGACACTGGGAGCAAGCCTCTGCTTTGCATCGCCATTCTCAACACCACCGAACGCATTGGTAAAGCCGGCCGGACAGTACACGTTCTCAGACTATATCAAGGTGGGATTACCATTGCAAATTATACTGGGCATTATAATGATACTCGTATTGCCCTTGTTATTCCCTTTCTAAGCACAAAAAACTGCCAAAATTGCTTGTTTTAGACAAAATATAAGTAATTTTGTCAGCAAAACAGGATTGTATGAATTTAGCAGATATACAGAAAGTAAAGCAGCAGTTCGGCATTATCGGCAACGACCCGGCACTGCTGCGCGCAATAGACACCGCCATCCAGGTAGCAAAGACCGACCTCTCGGTGCTCATAACCGGCGAGAGCGGTGTGGGAAAGGAATTCTTCCCAAAGATTGTGCACACCAACAGCATACGCAAGCACGGGAAATACATAGCTGTGAACTGCGGTGCAAGTCCCGAAGGCACCATTGACTCCGAACTATTCGGACATGTCAAGGGAGCCTTCACCGGTGCCGTAAACGAACGCAAAGGCTACTTCAGCGAGGCCGACGGCGGCACAATATTCCTTGACGAGGTTGCCGAACTACCGCTATCGACACAGGCACGCCTGCTTCGTGTACTTGAGAACGGCGAATTTATAAGGGTTGGCTCATCCGACGTTGAGAAGACCAACGTGCGCATTGTCTGCGCCACTAACGTAAACCTGCCCGAAGCCATTGCCGAGGGGCGTTTCAGAGAAGACCTCTTCTACCGACTGAGCACAGTACCCATCAGCATCCCCCCGCTGCGCAAGCGTGGCGAGGATGTGATATTGCTGTTCAAGAAATTCTCAATGGACTTTGCCGCAAAATATAATGTCCCAAAGATACAACTGGACGAAAGCGCCAAGCAGGCAATCCTTGCATACTCATGGCCGGGCAACATACGACAACTCAAGAACATTGCCGAACAGATATCAATTCTGGAACTGAACCGCGAGATTGATGGCAACGCCGTAATGAACTATCTGCCAAAGGAGCAGAAGAACAACCTGCCCACGTTTGCAGGACACAAGAGCGAGGGCAAGACTTTTGAGAGCGAACGCGAAATTCTCTACAGCGTGCTGTTCGATATGCGACGTGACATCACCGAACTGAAAAGCCAGATAGAGATTCTCCGCTCGTCACAGGAGAACGCAAAGAGCACAGCCCCCTATTACGCCGAAGCCAACGAGGTTCCGGTAATGCAGCATCAGATACAGCCATCGTACCAGATTCAACCACAGCAAGTTCATTACGAACCGGTAGAGCACGTTGTGGATGAATATGTAGAGGAGGCACTGTCACTCGACGATGTCGAGAAGAAGACAATACTGCTTGCGCTTGAAAGGAACAAGGGCAAGCGCCGCCACGCAGCAAAGGAACTGAACATCTCGGAGCGCACACTCTACAGAAAAATAAAGGAATATGGCATTGAATAGAATCATACACAAGATTGCATACACAACCATGCTGCTGGCAGCTGTGGTTGCAACAGGCTGCACTGTAAGTTACAAGTTTACCGGTGCATCAATCGACTACACCAAAGTCAAGACAATCTCTCTTGAGACATTCCAGAACCGCGCCGCATACCAGTGGGGTCCAATGGCCACAATGTTCAATGAGAGGCTAAACGACGTGTTCGTCCAGCAGACAAAACTGCAGCAGGTGTCACGCGGAGGCGACATGCAGTTTGCCGGTGAAATCACAGCATACGACCAATATAACAAATCCATTTCGTCCGACGGCTACTCTTCAATGGTTCAGTTGAAGATGACTGTAAACGTACGCTTCACCAACAACACCAACCACGACGAGGACTTTGAGCGCCAGTTCAGCGCCACACGCGACTTTGACGCGACACAGTCACTCGACTCGGTACAGGAAGAACTTGTAGGCCAGATGATTGACGAGATTGT
>JAEIGA010006840.1_pt1 | contig 17333 bp, 12 predicted proteins | sample 9270691 | NCBI WGS metagenome assembly JAEIGA01 (sample SAMN17057246, study PRJNA624740) | gut metagenome | biome: biome; isolation source: fecal sample | host: Bos grunniens | place: China: Xizang | collected 2019 | reverse complement strand
GCCTCGTCCTGGCCGTAAATCATGCCTTTAAGGCGTTCTTCCATGTGGTATAGGTCTTCCTTCACATCGTCGTCAGAAGCCTGCACGTCGGTCTTGCAGATGTCTGCCAGGGCCTTGTCTATGGTGCGTTTGGTGACGGTCTTTTCTGAGGCTGTCATGGCATATGCTCCCGCCTCGTCAAGGAGGTCAATGGCCTTGTCCGGGAGGCATCTGTCGAGGATGTATCTGCGGCTCATGCTCACGGCATAAGGTGCAACTTCTGCTTCATATGATATGCCATAATGTTCTGAGAATCCACTGATTATATTTTTAAGGATACCCGCTGTCTCTTCCTCTGACGGCTCCTCGAGCTCGATCTTTCTGAACAGGTCGAGGGCTGTGCTGTCGTTGGCCTGGAGTCTTTTCACATCCTCGTGTGTGGCGCTGATGATGAGCTTGATTGAGCCGTCCTTGAGGTGCGGTGTGAGCAGACCGATGATGTCCTTCATGCCGTCGTCTGTCTTGCTGTATCCTCCTAGGCTCTTGAGCTCGTCGACATATATGATCGTGTGGGCGTCTTCCGCCACTCCTCTTGCTATGTCGTCGATGCGGCCTTCGAGATCGCCGCGGTACTGCGCTCCGCTGAGGACCATGTTAGGCAGCAGCTCCATGATGCTGTATGGCTTGAGTTTCTCTGGGACATTGCCGTCTTCGAACTGCTTCTGCAGTCCGTGCACGAATGCTGTCTTGCCGACTCCGCGTCCGCCGACGATGAGGATGTTGTTCTTGCGCTTTCTGCAGAGTATACGCAGCGCCTCGCGGGTCTCGTTCTCGCGTCCGATGATGTCTGCGGCAGGGCAGTCACGGAAGAATCTGACCCACCTCTCGCCAGGGGAAAGTGGCGCTCCTGCCTCGTCTTCCATCCCTACAAGGGTGTTGAGAAGGGCTGGAACGGATGTTTCCATGCTGTTTTCAAGGGCATATCTGGCGTGTGAATCCTCGAGCTGGAAGAAGGCGTACATGAGGTGGTGAACCTTCATGAGGGTTGCTCCTGAGCCTCTTACTGCATTCTCTGCTACGCTTATCAGTTCCTCGAGCTGGCTGGAGGCGCGCAGTTCGTAGTTGCCGTCCGGCATCTGCTCGAGCGAGTCGAGGTATCCCTTTATGATGGCTTCGATGTTTTCTACGGAACAGCACTGGCCGACTGCCTCCTTGATGTCGTCGTCCTTGAGAAGGGCGGCGAGCACATGCTCCGGTGTGAGGAACTCGTTTCGGCGGCTAAGGGCCAGGCTTGAGGCGAGGGATATCGCCATTGCTATCTTGTCTGTATCGTGGATTGGCATATTTTTCTGTGTTCGTTCTTTGTCCGGTCGTTCGGAGTGCGCGGTGGGTTATTCCGGTTCTATTTCAAATGACAGTGGGAAATTCTCCGCTCTGGCCATCTCTGTGGCCTTTGCGACCTTGCTTCTGGCTATGTCCAGCGTATATGTGCCAACTTTTGCCTTCTGGTGCATATGCGTTGTGGACGCTATGTCCTCGGCCTGCTGCTCGGTCTTGTGGAAAACCGTCATCATGATCATTATGACGAACTCGAATGTCGTGAAATCGTCGTTCAGCACGATCACATTGTATTTGCGTGGCTCCTGAGGCCTTTCCTTGAGCGTTGTGCTTTGCTGTTTCTGTAACTCGGTCTGTCCCATGGCTTGCTCTATTTCAGGTCAATTTCGGGGTGCTTCTCGTAGATTCTTCTGGCCCAGTAGACGAATGGGGTGTCCAGGAGGCTGGTGATGAAGAATATCGCGTAGCTGCTTATGAAGATCGACACCAGTGTGTTGAGTGAGTATGTTCCGTAGAAGGCGAATGCGGTGTAGAGCAGTGTGTTCAGCAGCTGGGATATCATTGTGGAGCCGTTGTTGCGGATCCACAGGCCTCTCTTGCTGTCTCCGAAACGCTTCCTGCACCACTCCCACCATTTGTGGTAGAGCCATACGTCTACCAGCTGCGAGATCATGTACACTCCGAGTGAGGCGCAGATGATGCGTGGGGTGCTGCTGAAGATCGTGTGGAAGGCTCCGCTTGCCCAGTCGTTCTCGCTAGGGGTGTACAGCAGCCATAACTGTGATATGGCAATGAAGATGACGGAGCAGAGTGTGCTGATCAGCACGGCTCTGTTGGCCACCTTCTTCCCATGGTTCTCGCTGAGAATATCCGTTACGAGGAATGTGCTGGCAAACAATACATTACCTAGGGTCATCTCAATTCCGAATGCATGTACGAGAAGGAGCACTTCTATGTTCGCTATCAGGGTTGCGAGCACATTGAATGCCAGCAGTCCTCCCTTGCCGAACAGTCGGTAGAAGAGGATGGTGCTTCCATAGATGATTATGAAAGAAAGTATGATCAGAAGTTCGTTAGGCATATTTTGATGTTTTAATCTGCAAAGATAATAAATTATGGAGAAGAACTTTGTTCTTCTTCCTCCGGCTTTAGGCTTCTTCGTTGAAGAAGAGCTGATAATAATACATGCCCGACGCCTCGTCATAACCACGCTGCAGGAACTCCTGGTTGCCGTGCACATAGATGTGGAAGTTCTTGTCGAGTTTGATGATGCTCTTGAAGCTTCTTGCCTTTTGCTTGACTGCTGCTCCTGATATTGCGAATCCGTCCTCGATCCTGAGGTCGTGTTCCTGCTGATAATCGGTGCAGAATGAGTTGAAGCTTTCGATTACTTCGGGTTGCTCAATTACCTCATTAGCAAACTCTTCTATGCTGAATTCATCATTCTCCTTGAAGAACTGTACGGACTTGTTCAGGAGTTCTGCCTGGTCAGCTTTTGTGACATTGAATTCCTGTGGAAGCCCCTTAGTGATGAAGCTTTTTGCCATGTTCAGGACATTCTGGGTCTTGAAATACTCGTCCTGACGCTGTCTGACATGCAGGAAGTCATCGATCCAGTAGCGTGCCTCGGACTTGTTTGTGTTGTCGATCACCGACACCACGAATCCGTCGCCTCGGTCCAGGTCGTAGATGATGCAGCCTTTGTCGAGCTTGTTGATGTTGATGCCCTGTCGGCTGATGATTTCAAAGTTTCCATCTTCTTGGTATACATTGAGATATGTATCCCTATTTTCAGTTTTGAATAAACCTAGTGCACGATGGTTGGAACCGTCGATCACGCAGTCGTTGAAGAGCACTACATAGAACTCTCCGGCCTTGATCTTCGGGTGGTTGCTCTGTTCGTAGAGATACTTTGCGAGTTCACCTGAAATTTCCATCAGCGCTTCAGGCTGGCTGAATGCCTGGGTCGCCAATGTGTATGCCACATTGAACTGCAGTCCGCTGTCGTGGTAGAACTGGTAGTACTCGCTGTTGGATGCCTTCTCCGCGGTGAATGGTGAGGTGAACATCTGCAGCAGCGCAGCCTTCACCTCGTCGTCGGCATCCGCCGCTCCTGTGGCCAGCACGAGCGCCTCGTCGTTCGCCTTGTTGCCGACCCTGTGGACATGGAAGTCCCGTATCTTGATATCTGAAAAATCTACATGCATATCGTTTCGTTTTTGGTGTCGTCTTCCGACCCTGTTTTGCAGCTGCGAAGTTATGAAAAATTTCGCCACCCGCTACCTGGCGCCTAAATCTCTAATCCACAGCGCTTTACTGAAACTGCGTGCTCCCTTTTGGCGGCACGCAGTTTCAGTAACATGCTGATGGGTAGGGAGTTAGCTGCCAGGTGAATGTGTTAAAAATAAATTTTAAGCATATAAAAATAAATTTTTACCAAGGTGGATCCCATAAAGAAAAGTGACATGATTTTAAAATAAAGAAAAACCTGCATGCGGGGGCTTGTACTTCGGCTCGATAAGGCATTGGAGGCCGCCTGACTTTACATAGATTTGCGGTATGGAAAACACAGATACAGCAACATTCGACATCGAGGCCCGGGTGGCAGAGATTGTCGAGAAGTACAGGAAGGAGGCTTATGCCTTCGTGGAGGAGATGATGTGGAACGCTTTCGAGGAGATCGGAGGAGCCATACTGGAATGTGAGTCTAAGTCGCACGAAGAGGATGGCGAGCTCGGTATCCATTACGCACGTGAGTACACTTACATCATGTGCAGGCGCGCCGTGAATGGCATTACGGCCAACACGCTGCATGAGGTCGTGAGGATTGTGCGTGAGGGGGACGGTTTCGGGAACATTCCGGCGAAGATGAAGCCGGGGTTCATGATGGACTTCCTCAAGGCCAGAAGCCTTAGCTTTCAGGCGACGCGGGCCCAGTATCCGAACTACCTGAAACCATGGAGTAAGGAAGATGACCGGAAACTGCTCGAACTGATGAATGGCGGTCTTTCGCTGAAGAAGGTGGCCGAACGCATGGGACGTAATCCCGGCGCCATCGAAGCAAGGCTTGCCAAGCTGGAAGAACTGGAAGATTAGTCCGGTGTGTCAAACGCAAACGGTGCTGCAGGGAACATGTCCGGCAGCACCGTCTGGTTTATTTGTTGGCCTTTAAAGGCGTTGTTATGCGTTTCAGAAGGTTGGCGTCGTTTGCAGTCAGGGTGTTCAGGCTTATGTGCGTGCAGACCTCTTCGCTGAGGAACCTTGACGTAGAGCCTGTGTTGGCCGGATCCCATGTGAGCAGCACTACATGGGTCTTGAGGGCCTTGAGCTTGCGGGCAAGCATCTCGTGGTCGGCATCGCCGCTGATGAGCACCACATAGTCGAACTCACGGAAGAGTGTCATCTCGTATGTGTCCAATGCGAACCATGTGTCGATGCCTTTCTCTATGACACCTCCTTTGTCCTTGTTAACCCTCAGATGCTTGTAATGGAAGATGACGTCGTTTTCGATCAGGGTGTCCTCGAACTCCCTTTCTACCTGCAGCAGGTCCATGTTGAGCGCATCCTGGGCGCGGAACCTTCCGCGGTAATAGTGTGCCTCGGTAATGAAAAGAAGTCTTCTTTCGATCTTGAACTTGCTTGATATGTGGTCAAGAAGGTACGAAAAGAGCGCCTTCAGGTTCACTCCGGATGCCATTCCCTTGGCCTGGAGCCCTTCGTTGATCTTGGCGTAGTATCCTCCGTCGATGAATACTCCGACCGATAGGTTCTCTGAGTGTGCCATATTTATTGTGGTTATAGTTCAGTCTTTGGTGTGAAGCCTTTCAAAGATATGAATAAAAAGAATCATGTTCAAGAAAACCTCGCGTCTTCTTGAACATGACCTAGCACAGCGGCCAATCCCCATGCATATCACTCCCCACAACATGGCCCCGTGCCTTACCCTTTACACCTATTACCGTTTGCAAAGGTCCGGACTAATATCCATGTACCCCAAAAATATTTGCTTAAATTGAAAAATCGGCCTCAGAGCCACTCCTGAAGCCGATTTCTATAATAGATTTTATCGAATTTATCTGAAAAACGAGATGAATGTCTGTATAGATGTTGAAAGTTTGCTAAATTTGTGGGAGACAGAACAAAACCACATACATATGCTTAACCCTAAAATTGAACTTAATCAGCATCTGACCGAACAGATCTATGCTGCACTGCACGGACAGCTCGTTGAGAAGATCATTTCGCTTTCTTCTTATGACCAGTCCAGCCATGGACTCAGAAGTGCCATGGAGGGCCACAGCTTCAAGGTTGAGAAGAGACTCATGAGCCATCTTCATGACCTGCTTTATGGAGTGAAGGAGAAATTGGGATTCAACGATCCCGTAGACTTCTATATCACCGGCAACTCGACGGTGAATGCGTGGACGATTGCCGCCGCGCGTGAGGGGGAGCCTCATATCGTGAACATAAACTCGGCTCTGATCAACCTCATGACGGATGACGAACTACGTTTCGTTGTGGGTCACGAGCTCGGCCATCTCATGAACAAGGACGTCGAGATGCTTCGCCTGATCGGCTTCGTGTTCCCTCAGGGAAGCGTTCCGCCGCTTGTGCTTCAGTATAAGATCCGTCTTTGGGAGCAGCTTTCGGAACTTACGGCTGACCGATATGGCTACATGGCCGTGGAGAACCTCGAGTCTTGCCTTTCGGCGTTCTTCAAGATGACCTCAGGTCTGGACATCACCAGGATCAACATGCAGGTTGACGCTTACCTTGAGGAGAATCTCAAGCACCTTGAGTACTTCATCAAGGACAAGGGTCTCAGCAGAGACACCCATCCTGTAAATCCTATCCGCGTGCAGTCTCTCAATCTTTACGCAACATGCCAGAGCGAGGAGGAACTCAATGAGAAGATGGGCGAGATAATCGGTGCTCTCATGAAGCTCAGCAACGATGAGGTCGACTACTTCCTTGGTTTCTTCGTGGCTACGGCAGGACTTATCGCGATCAGCATCGACGGCAACGTCACAGATGAAGAGATCGAGAGAGTGCTCAACAACCTGTCTTCGTTCCATATCTTCCCACGCCAGTTCCTGGAGGATGTTTCACAGCAGGATGTGGTGAAGATCTTCCACTCGTCGATCGAGGAGGTGCTCAAGCGCAGACCGGATATGCGTGACGCGATGCTTTCATATGTGATCTCACTCATCCTTGCCGACAGTTCGTTCAACGAGCAGGAGGTCGAATTCATCTTCGACATCGGTGAGAAGGCCTTCGGTTTCACCACCAAGGAGGTCGCAGACCGAATGGCGGTGGCGATCCAACAGAATTTCGTCCCTAGTTACGAGGCTATCTGCTAGGTCTGGCGGATAACCTGCTATGTACCAGTCAGTTACAGAAACCGCGTGCTGCCAAAGGGGAGCACGCGGTTTCTGTAAAGTGTTGGTGTGTAGCTATTTAGCCGCCAGGGTTAGTCAACGAATGTCATTTCTTCAAGCAGATGGTCGGCGTCAGCGACCTTGTCGATGACGAAGAGCACGTAGCGGACATCAAGCGAGATGTTGCGGCAGATCTCCGGGTCGAAGACGATGTCGCTCATGGTTCCTTCCCATACGCGGTCGAAGTTGAGACCGATGAGGTTGCCGTCGGCGTTGATCACAGGGCTTCCTGAGTTACCTCCTGTGGTGTGGTTTGTAGCGATGAAGCATACTGGTACTTCTCCTGTCGCGTCTGCCCAGCGGCCATAGTCCTTGGCGGCATAGATGTCGCGAAGGCGCTGTGGGATGTTGTAGTCGAAGATCTCAGGGTTGTCCTTCTCCATGATACCCTTGATGGTAGATGAAGGCAGGTAGTAAGTAGCATCGCTAGGCTGGTAGCCCTTGATGTGGCCATATGCTACGCGGAGCGTGAGGTTCGCATCCGGATAGAATGCCTTAGGGACGCGCTGTGTGCGACAATATACCATCTGGCCGCGCATATAGTCGCGGTAAGCCAGCTGGAGGTCCTGGTTAATCTGGACAGCCACCGGCTGGATGGCTGCGGCATACCACTTCGCAAACTCGGCAGCGAACTCTGTCGCCGGATCGTTGAGGAGAGCCTTTCTGCTCTTCGCCAATGATTTCTGACCCTTGAGGAACTTCTCTACCTTTGCCTGGTCTGCGAACATGGACTTGCCAAAGAGGGCCTCCGCCCATTTCTCGGTGCTTCCGTACTTCTTCATCTGCTTTGTGAAGTACTCGCACTTGAAGTCAGCAGGGACGTTCTGGTCGAACTCTGCCATCAGAGCGGCAAAGCACTCCTTGTCGATAGGGAGGTACCAGTCCTTGTAGAATGATTCCACGAGGTCCCAAGCCTTCTTCTGGTCAAATGTCACCTCGCCGGTCTCCTTGTTGACCTTATACGTAGCATAAAGTGAGGAAGCGAAGTTCGCGATCTCGATTGCGCGCACAGTCTCCGAATAGTAGTCCGATGCAAACTGATATGGCTCCAGTTCCTTGTAGAGTCCGTCGATCTTTGCAATCACTCCGTCGAACTCTCCTCCTGTAGCCCACTTGTCGAACGCTGCCTCGAATTCCTGCTTGGTCTGTACGGTCTTCATCTTCTTGATGCCCTTGACTTCGCCCTGCCACTTCTTCCATGCATTCGCGACGTTGGCGTGCTTTGAAGAGTACTGGATGCGAACCTTCTGGCTCTGCTCCTGGTACTTGCTCATGATGTCCAGGCGAAGGGTGCGGAGGTGGATCTTATGTGGGTCACCGATCTCCTCGATATAGCGCACACCCTCTGAATGGATATGCTCCTGAGTGCGTCCAGGGAAACCGTAGATGAATGTGAAATCGCCTTCCTGCACGCCTGCAGTGGAGATCCTGAAGTATTTCTTAGGCTTATATGGGACATTGTCCTTTGAGTATGGTGCAGGGTTGTTGTCCTTGTCTGCATAGATGCGGAACATGGAGAAGTCGCCGGTGTGACGTGGCCACATCCAGTTGTCTGTGTCTCCGCCGAACTTTCCGATCGATGATGGCGGCGCACCCACGAGACGTACGTCGTCATACTGTCTGTAGAGGAAGAGGAAGTATTGGTTGCCATAGTATAGCGCCTCTACTGTAGCCCTGAGGCCCTTGCCTTCCTTGGTCACCTCGTCGATGAGGGCCTTGGAGTTTGCCTTCACGATGGCAACTCTCTCATCTTCCGACATGGTTGTCTCGTAACCCTTGAGGATGATGTCGGTCACGTCTTCCATTCTCTCGAGGAAGCTTACGCTCAGGCCCTTGTTAGGGAGTTCCTCCTCGCGGCTCATGGCCCAGAATCCGTCTCTGAGGTAGTCGTGCTCCACGCTGCTGTGCTGCTGGATCTGTGAGTATCCGCAGTGGTGGTTGGTCAGCAGGAGGCCTTCAGGCGAGATCAGCTCGCCTGTGCAGCCGCGGCCGAACAGCACGACCGCATCCTTGAGAGATGCCTCGTTGATGTTGTAGAGGTCCTCTGCGTCAAGTCTGAATCCCTTCTCCTGCATGTCCACGATACGCTGGGAGATGAGTGACGGCAGCCACATTCCTTCGTCTGCCTTGGCTGTCAGAGCTGCCACCAGGGACAGCATGATGATAGTCAATGTCTTTTTCATATTTTCAACTGTGTGATGTATGTTTTATGTTGTTGTTTACGCTCAAAGTATCTGTTCTGTTTCGTACATTTTCCTGTATGGTTCCGCCTTCTTTTCCAGCGGGAGGGGATAGGCGCGTGATGATGAAGGCATGCGCCAGAAGCGGAGTTCCTTTCCGTCTATGATGACCTTGGTGAATGAGCCGACTTCGGGCTCGTCGCAGCCGTACGTGCCTACTATCACATCAGTGGCCTTCTGGCCTGTGGTCACTATCGCATTGCAATCCGGAATCTCCCTCAGCAGTGCGGCTATGTCGGTCGGGGTGACGATTTCCAGGAACTTGTCTGAGGCGTTGTCCTTGAGTCTGCGCACCTGGGAGGCCGTATCGAACATCGCAATGCCTTTTTCTGCTGCAAATGCGGCGCATCTGTCTCTGTCGAATCTCTTTGGTGACTGTTCCCCGGGCTGCCCATCTGCCACGAAATGGTTCCTGTCATCGAAGAAGATGTGGCCGAATATCCTCCACATGTCATTGATCCAGTTGGGGTAGAAGAACTCCATGGACCAGCGCTCACGCTTCGGCGGGAAACTGCCGAGCATGAGCATGCGCGCCCCTTCCGGAAGGAAAGGGGAGAGCGGGTGTGTTTCGATAGGTGGTTTACTGTTCATCTGATTGCAAATGTACTATAAATATGTTAAATTCGCCTAATTGTAAAAAACAGGTGGATATGAAAAGGTTTTTATTCTGTGCGACTGTGCTGCTGATGGCGTTCTCTTATATGTCAGCTCAGTCAATCGAAGTCAACAAGCGTTGGGGCAAAGTGTCGAAGGAAGAAGTTGAAATGACAGAGTATCAGCTTGATACAGCTGCGACTGCTCTTGTCCTTTATGAAAAGAAATATGTGACGATAGACCTGACCGCGACAGGCAATATTGTCCAGACAATCGATGTGCATAAGCGTATAAAGATCCTCAAGGAGGATGGAATTGATTGGGGAGATTTCGTCATCATGAGATATGTGAGCTCGTCGGCACGGGAGAATGTCCTCGGAATCGAGGTGGTGACATATAACATGGAAAACGGAAAGGTGGTCTCTACCAAGATGAACAAGGACTTCATCTATGAGGAGGATTATTCTTCTACATACCGTAAGATGTCGTTCTATGCCCAGGACGTAAAGGTCGGATCTGTCATTGAGGTGAAATATAAGATAACATCCGACATCTATTGGGAGATTGATGACATCTATTTCCAGAAGACCATTCCGGTGAACATGACAGAGGTTGAGGTGCGTGTCCCCGGCATGTTCTCTTTCAACAAAAAGCTCAGAGGCAGCCACCATGTGGACTACGAGGCAGACATTGAGCCAAGGACTCTTGGTCGATATCAGTACGAGATGGGAGTCGACAAATTCAGGTCTGTGGACATCCCTGCATTCAAGTATGAGCCATACATATATTACCACGAGCAGTTCTTCCTGGCTGCTGCATATGACATCAGAAGCCTGAGCATCCCTGGGTCGCAGACTCAGGAATATGGCGTGACATGGGGTGATGTGGATGCATCATATCGTGACTCTGACGTCATGACTCGTTTCCGTGCCCATTGTCATTTCAAGGATCAGGTAGAGGCATTGCCTAAAGACACGACTGACCTTGCGAAGATTGCTTCTGCTGTCTCGCTTGTAAAGGACAATGTGGTCTGGAATGAGAGATACAGAGTGACACCGGAACCGCTGGGACAGGTGGTCAAGGCGCGTTCAGGCTCGAATGTCGATATCAACTGCCTCGTGGCAGGATGTCTCAGAGAGATGGGATACACTGTGGAGATGGTCCTTGTTAAATTCCGTTCTTCCGGACATCTCATTGATTTCCAGCCTGAAAGATATCCTTATGACACATTCATCCTCAAGGTTACGGCAAAGGATGGCTCTGAATATTTCCTTGATTGCGGTTCCCCTCATGCATATGTCAATGTGCTTCCGCCTGACTTCCTTGTTCCCAATGCTCGTCTGCTCACAAACAACGGCACAGGACACTGGGTGGATCTGACCAGACTTTCGCGAAACGGCACAGTCATGACCGTGTCAGCGACGCTGACCGACGACATGAGGCTTCATGGCAATTATGTCTGCAAGGAGACAGGTAACCCTTCATATTCTGCCAAGAGGGATTATGCTGACTATGAGGATGAGGAGGAGTACATATCGGACATTGAGTCTGAGTATGCCATAGAGATCGATGAGATTACCTTCAAGGAAATGAATGAGTACTCTCCGTCAGCTTCGACAGAATACTCATTCTATAAGGATCTGGACACAGCCGGAGACTATGTCTATATAAATCCGTTCCTTATGGACTTCCATTCGGCTGACACATTCCAGTCGCTGAAGAGAGAATATCCTGTTGATTTCCCATTCACATATGCGATCACATACCTGTTCACATTCACAATCCCTGAGGGATATGCGGTGGACCAGATCCCTGAGAACAAGAGCTTAAAGTTCGAACCGTTAGGCAGCTCGGTGAGATGCGTAAGCGCCATCCGTGGCAACACAGTACAGGTTGTGTTTAACTTCACTCATGGAAAGATGTTCTGTGATGCCATTCATTATCAGGATCTTAGGACATATTGGCAGTATCTTGCAGAGATGTATGATGCGGTTGTGGTTCTGAAGAAACAATAAGTATGAGGAAAATATTTTCATTGATTCTGGCATGTGTCATTACGACAGCGGTGCATGCACAGGAACAGAAGGCCGGTGCCATCATCGAGCGCTATGATGCGTCCTTTACCATGGCGTCGCAGACTTCCGGAACATATAAGGTCAACATGAGGGTCTGCATCCTGGACAAGGAATCGGCAGATGAGGCTGTGTTCCTGGCCTATGCTGACGGATTCAAGTCGCTGTCGTCTTTTTCCGGTGTATTGGAGTCGGGAGGCAAGACCATCAAGAAATACAAGATGTCGGATCTGAAGACCGTTTCGCTGGGTGAGGGCGGCATTACCGATGCGACTGTATCGTATCTTGAGCCGGTGGCTCCGGTGCCTTATGTTGTGGAATATACCTACGAGATATCGTATAAGAACGGATTCATAACATTCCCTTCGTTCATTCCGGTCACGGCGCCGGATGTGGTCCTGGCGTCGGCTTCGTATAAGGTCACTGTGCCTCCTGGCACTGAACTGATGTACAAGTCCAGCATGGAACCTGTAAAGGAGACCGGAGCCAAGGCCGATACATACACATGGGAGGCTCCGTCATTCAAAGGTTATGTATATGAGCACATGATGCCGAGCATATACGAGAAGGTGCCGTATCTGTATGTAGGCCCTAAATCCTTCACATATGCCCGTACAAAAGGCAGTCAGACTGATTGGCAGGCGTCCGGAATGTGGCTCTATGACCTCCAGAAGGACGTGTGTGCCGTTCCTGTCGAGTTGCGTGGCAAAGTGTTGGAAATGACTTCTGGAGCATCTTCGGACAGGCAGAAGATCAAGATCCTATATGAATACCTGAGACAGAACACCCGCTATGTCAGCATCCAGCTTGGAATCGGAGGTATGAAGCCTTTCCCTGTGGATATGGTGATGAAGTCCGGTTTCGGAGACTGCAAGGCGCTGTCTGTGTATATGCAGGCTCTGCTTGCGGCGGCCGGCATCCGTTCCGAGTATCTGATTGTGAATACGGGCAGACGCAATTTCCTGAAGGACTTCTATTCGGTTGGCCAGATGGACCATGCTATGCTGTGTGTTCCGATGCAGAAGGATACGCTTTGGATCGAGTGTACCAATCCGCGTCTGCCTCTGGGCTATCGCCATGACAACATAGCCGGACATGAGGTCCTGCTGATCGGTGAAAACGGAGGTAAGAAGGTTCGTGTGAGTCCATATCCGGACTCTCTGAGGCGTTCCGTGGAAAGTGTTGAGGTGACTCTCAATGCCGACGGCTCCGCCCACTGCGTGGGCTCACGCCACCTGGTGCTGGATGATGCTGAGGCGTATGTCGGATTCTCAGCACTGAGCGAGAAGACTAAGTTCAATGCTATCATGGGGGCTAATTCGCTGACTCCTGATAATTTCAAGATAGTCTCTGTGACTGATAACTTTGAGGATTGGGTGAACATGGCCGATGGTGAGGAGTATATCCCGCAGACCGACATCACATATGAATTCGATGCAGCCAATTATGCAAAGGTGACCGGCGACCGTATATTCCTGGACCTTAACCCATTCGCCAAGCAGGTCCGAGCTGACAGGAAGCAGAGGGTGAACGATTATGTGCGCTCGCGCATGATCATCATCGAGGATGTGGTGTCGCTGACCTTGCCGGAAGGATACACTGTCGAATCATTGCCGGAATCCTCTACGATATCATCGCCTTTCGGTAACCTCCAGACTGAAATCTTTTTTGCTGACGGCAAGATACATGTTGTGCAGACATTGACGATGAACCCTGGAAGATTCACTGCAGAAGAGTATGATCTATACAGAACTTTTGCAAAGGATGTCAGCAAGGCATATTCAACTCGAGTCGTTCTGAGAAAAGAGTAGTTCAATACAGGAAACCGTCCGTCGAATGATTTCGGCGGACGGCTTCGTTTTGGCAGTTCTATATAATGTAAACAACTAAGTCGATGTTTGTAATTGCATATTGTGTGCCAGATCTTATTTGTTTACGATACTGTTTTTGCGGATGCTGTCGATGGCAGATGATAGCTCTGTCCAGGCAGCGTCCAGACCTGCAAGCTGCTGTCTTCCAAGATCTGTGATCGAGTAGTATTTTCTTGGAGGACCTTGTGGGGACTCTTCCCATCTGTAGTTAAGAAGCCCCATGTTCTTCAGGCGTGTGAGCAGGGGATAGGTGGTTCCTTCCACCACGATGATGTTCACATCCTTCAGCTTCTGGATTATCGAGGATGCATACTCGTCGCCGGAAGCGAGGATCAGCAGAATGCTGTATTCCAGCACTCCACGGCGCATCTGCGTCCTGTTGTTCTCTATGATTCCGGTATTCTGCATCGCTTTTACTTGCTCTTGTTGAATTTCTTCAGGTTCTCTGGAGTAGGAGGGAGTCCTCTGAGTGTACATTTTTCCTCGGCTGTCCTTGCCTCAGGTGCAACTACCCATACTGCGACATATGCCCAGAATCCGGCGCTTGCGCAGAACAGGGCAATCAGGAAGAGTACTCTGATGATCACTACGTCCACTCCGAAGTAAAGAGCCAGTCCGGAGCATACTCCTGCAATCTTCCTGTCGTCGGTGTCGCGGAAGAACTTCTTCGGCACATATCCTTGTTCGGTCTCCTTTGCCTTAGGGGTGTAGCCCTCTGGATAACCGATCTGATCGATGATCTCCTGGACCATTGCAGCTGTAGCAACCTCACAGCCTCTCATTTTCTGCTTCAGCAGGTCTGCAATCCTGTCCTCGAGTTCATCCATGACCTTGTCGCTCACACTCGACTCATCGAGCGCTGACTCGAATCCCTCAAGGAACCCATTCATAATCTTGTAAGCATCCTCCTCAAGAGTGAATGCACAACCTCCAATCGCTACATTGATCGTTTTCTTCATAATCTTTCTATATTTTGTTTTTCTATATTCATAATCTCTGCCATCCCTCTCATCCGTTGTCGTCTTCCAAAAATCCTGCTGTTTTTCCTAGACAATCCATATAATAGGTGTGGTATGTTGGACGGTTCGTCACGGCCGTTCGTGAACAAACTTATCTAGTATGTTGCAAAGATATATAAAAATTATAGTACCTTGCAACACATAGTACTGAAATTTACTGAATTTCTGATTTTTCCAAGTATGCGGTTTTGATTCGGCCCCTGATTTCTACAGTTCGTCGTCCTAATTCTACCATTCGTCGGATTTCGATATGTAGGGTATTGCTAATTAATTGAAAAGCAGTACCTTTGCACCCGGTTATTAGTTTTAGTGTTATTAATTATGTGGTTAGTATGAGGCTTCCTCGCGTGAGCGACGAGTCTCATTTATTTTTTTAGCTTAGGTATTTGGAATTTTAATAAAAAGTCATACCTTTGCAACCCCTTTAAAAAAAGGACCAAAACTTTGCCGATGTAGCTCAGTTGGCCAGAGCACGTGATTTGTAATCTCGGGGTCGTGGGTTCGATTCCCTCCATCGGCTCAAAAGTTGAACAATGGTGCGGTAGTTCAGCTGGTTAGAATACCGGCCTGTCACGCCGGGGGTCGCGGGTTCGAGTCCCGTCCGCACCGCAAGAAAAGTTCTTGCAAATAGTTTTGCAAAGCAAAACGGGAGCATAGCTCAGTTGGTTTAGAGCATCTGCCTTACAAGCAGAGGGTCGGGGGGTCGACTCCCTCTGCTCCCACTAAAAAGCCTTGGATTTTTTCCAAGGCTTTTTCTTTTATGGTATCCTACTAAAGACACATTATTTTACCGCAAATCGTCCGGTAAATCCATCATTCGCCCTGTAATGCGGAGCATAAAGCGACTCGATTTCAGCCACCGCAGATGCAAACGTTCCCTCCTGAGTAACAAATATGACTTCCTCAAAGGTAGATTTCTCTTCAGGGAAGACATCGACCCAGTAAAGAGTCCTGTCTGCACGCACTTCTCTATAAACATACGGAGACACATGGAATCCTCCATAAGATATTGACTTCAACCAGGCACCATCCCATCCGGAAAGCTGGTTCTTAGGACGGAAACATGCCGGACGAGGCACTGACAAGCGTACGAAGCTGCGGTTTTCTTCACTCCAGAGCGAATAGACGGCAATCACCTTATCACCGACTTCCAGCCTGTCACCCTCCGACAATTCCACTCTGCCCGACTCAGTAGTTTCCTTATAATATTTCACTGAAACTTCGAAACCGTTTCCGGACTCGCCGATCTCTTCAAAAGGCTTAAGGAACCTCTTTGACAAAGCCACTACCTTTGTCTCCTTCACCGACTCCGAAGCATCATATACCGAAGCCATAGCCTCCACAAAACCCGGATCGGAATCCCACTGCTGGGTTTCTTTCTGAAGCATCATCCACAAACGGATGCCATCAGCCAGATCAGAAAGACCAGTCGCGAAATCAGGATCGGAAGACAGGTCTCTGAAAAGATCGCAGATCAATGCATGGGCATATGCCTCACTCTCCAGCAGACCTCTCCAAGGCAACACTGCATTCGGATAATAAGTACCGCCTGAAGTATGCTCCACGGCATATTCCTTCAACGATTCAAGCTCCATAGCCATTGACCTACGCATCTTTGCTCCGGAGGATATCCCCCATGCCTGCGCCAGTTCCAATCCCTCGCGAGAAGAACACAGAGCATCCAATATACCGATCATACGAGCCTTTGACAATATTGCCCCTTCTGTCCAACGAAGAGTCTTCTTCGGAACAAGATACGCCTTGACATCCTTCTGGAACTCAATATAATCCGTCACACCCACTGCCTTTCGCGCAGCATGTCTGTCGAACGGCACACCCGCATACATTGAGCGTACTCTCATATATTGCCATAAAGAAACCGACCCATACCACAATGGTCTGTCAGCGTCTGCAAAAAAGGAAGAATCCAGATATTTCACTGCCGCATAGACTGCATCATCGAAATCATCCAAAGCATCCTCACCCAGGACATCGGACACAATGGCAAGCAATCCTCTGTCTCTCAGTCCCGCATACCTCTCAAGCACAAGAGCTGTAATTACAGGAGATGGCCTCATGCCTTCAAACCATCCGAAGCCACCTTCTTCATCGACGCAAGACAGAAGTCTGTCCACAGCAGCACGGGCAGCCTTCACATATTCACGCACGTCCTCACCACCTGAAGCCCGGAGTCCTGCTGCAAGCAAATTGACATACATTGCTTCAGACTGCGTCACCGCATCTTTCCCATCAGGCTCAGCCACCAATGGGAGAGCGTCGCGCAGCATATCCATCACAGACACCGACGAATATTCAGCTCCAACTGAACTTCCATTGACAAATCTCTTTCTCAGCTCATTAATGATATCCTCTTCAGACATTCCGGAAAGAAGTACAGCAGAATGCGCCTCACGTATTACCTGAGAGGGTTCATACACAGGCACAGTTACAAAGACACCATCTGAAACATCTTTTGATGAAAAGACCACCTTGAATCCCAAGACATCCACATCAGAAGGTACCCGAACTTCGAATGGCACAGCAGAAGAGCCACCGGAAGGAATATCCACTTTGAAAATATCTGACGATACTGGTCTTGCACCTTCATAGGAATCCCCCGCATACACTTCGACCGACACATTACCGGACACAGACGAACCAGAAGCATTGGACACAGCAGCTTTAAGCACATATCTGTCACCATTGTAAAGATATTGAGGCTGGACCACATCGATCTTTATAGGCAAGGTCACCAGCATTTCCCTGCGCATGACATTATTAT
>JAEIGA010006839.1_pt1 | contig 17334 bp, 10 predicted proteins | sample 9270691 | NCBI WGS metagenome assembly JAEIGA01 (sample SAMN17057246, study PRJNA624740) | gut metagenome | biome: biome; isolation source: fecal sample | host: Bos grunniens | place: China: Xizang | collected 2019 | reverse complement strand
AGAAAAGGCGGGCGATCCATACAGGTCCATGCATATTCTCATGGCTGCATATTTCGCCCACCTTCTTGCCAGAACTCTCTATCTGACAGTCAGATATAGAAAGTTTATCTTATTCCGTACTTCTTGAGGATCTTGAGAATCGGCTTCTCGATCGACTTAGCCCAAAGGGTGTAGCCGTAGTCTCCAGGGTGAGTTCCGTCAACAGATGTCTCGTGGAGTTCGTCTGTGGCGTTTGTCTGGATGAAATATACATTCTTGTACTTCTTGCAAGCCTCCTTCATGAGTTTTGCCGCCATCTCCTGCTTTGCGTTCTCCTTCTCCTCTGTAGCGAGGTCGAAGTTTCTTCTTTCACGATAGATGGTCTGCTGGAAAATCAGAGGAATGTCCGGATGAGCCTTCTGGATCTGCTCGATGAACGGGAAGAGTCTTTCCTCGATCATCTGTGCGTCAGGATTGGAGAATGAGTCGAAGATAAGGGCATCTACATTCGCGTCGCAGAGCACCTCTCCGAAATAAGGCTGCATCTTGCAGTTTCCGCTGCAGCCGAGGCTGAGGAACTGAAGACCTGTCCAACGCATAAGCTGCATAGGGTAACTCATGCCAGGGCGGCTGGTGCTGACTCCGTGGGTGTAGCTTGAACCGAAGATTCCGATTCTGTGGCGGAAAGGCGACTCCAATGACTCTATGTATGAGCCTTCCTGTGTTCCGATCTTCACAGAGTATACTTCCGAATAGTTAGGGAGGTAAAGCATGCACTCCTTCTCTTTTCCATCCATATTCTTGATCAGCACGAGGTTGTCGCTGCCGTTCTCAGGCTTTGTCGCTCCCGATGCCGCCCAGAGCCACTCGCCGTCCTTCTTGATGTAGAGGTCATATCCTCTGTAGGCGATAGGCATGGTGCTTACGGAGTTGTACTGCCAGCCGTATTCTGTCTTTACTGAAATTGTGGTAGAGTTTGTCTTGAACAGGACAGCAAGTCCTGTCGCACATCTTACCTGTCGGTTTTCTCCTACGGTAAAGCCCTTGTATTTTACAGTGTCCACTCTGTGGTAAGGGTTAGGAGTGTTGTCGTGGATCTTTCCGATGAGGTTGAGATCCGAAGCCTCAGTGAATGTGTAAACGACATTCTTCGGCGTCTGTGCGTTCATTGCAACTGCAAGCAGTCCAAGAGCAAAAATGGTTAAAAGTCTTTTCATTGTCCTATTGTGTTTGCTGATTATTGTCTGTGTGGCCTAAAAAACACGGAGCGAATTTAGTTATTTTTCCCATTCTTTTATAACTTTGTGAGTTGACCGACCTGAAAAAAGGCCTGTCAAAGTGCATTGTCAGACAGATATGGGGCTATATTCGTTCTATAGGATCAGCAAGCCTTCGGCTGCAAAGATATCGCAGGAGAAGGTGGATGCTGAATACAAGACTCTCAGAAACAGGACTTTCTGGGGGGCCACTGCCGCATATAGTCTGTATTACGTCTGCAGGATGAGTCTCAGTGTGGTCAAGCAACCTCTCATTGACGAAGGCGTGCTGACCGCCGGCCAGCTCGGCCTGATAGGGTCGGCCCTTCTTTTCGTATATGCGGTCGGAAAGTTCATGAACGGCTTCATTGCTGACTATTGCAACGTACGCAGGTTCATGGCCACAGGCCTTTTCATTTCCGCGCTTGTCAACCTCGTCCTTGGTGCGGTCGGCTGCATAAGCGGCCTTTCGTCTGGAATTATCTTCGTGATTTTCGCACTGCTGTGGGGCATCAACGGATGGATGCAGTCCATGGGAGCGCCTCCGGGGGTCATAAGCCTTTCAAGATGGTTCCCACGCTCGAAGCGCGGTACGTATTACAGCATCTTCAGTGCAACGCCGTATCTCGGCGAATTCCTTTCCTTCATAATCACAGGTGTAATTGTAGGAGCCTTGGGCTGGCAGTGGGGCTTCATCACCGCGGCGATAGCGGGTCTCATAGGTTCTGCGGTGATCCTGCTCTTCGTGTCCGATACTCCTGAAAGCAAGGGACTCCCGTCTGTCTATGAACTCTCCGGAGAGAAGATGAAGGAGGAGGACAAGATGCACACGAAGCAGCTGCAGAAGATGGTGATAAGGCATCCGGGCATATGGATCATCGCCCTTTCAAGTGCCTTCATCTATATCACAAAGTATGCGATTGCCGGTTGGGGAGTGCTTTTTCTCCAGAAGGCAAGAGGCTTCTCTCTTGAGGACGCGACTCAGATCATTGCCTTTTCGGCGGCGTTCGGAGTCGTCGGAACCGTGCTTGCGGGCTGGCTTTCCGATAAGGTTTTCAGGGGTGACAGAGTAAAGCCTGCCGTGCTTTCGGGCTTGTTGAGTTTCCTTGCCCTGGCGATCTTCCTCTTCACTGAGAGCGGTTTCCTGATGAACATACTGTATGTGTCGGTCTTCAGTCTTGCCGTGGGTGTGCTCTATTGCATTGTGGCAGGCTTGATGGCTGTGGATATAGTTCCGAGAAAGGCTACCGGTGCGGCATTGGGAGTTGTCGGCATATCAAGTTATGTGGCTGCCGGACTTCAGGATGTGACCAGCGGATATCTTATTCAATATAATACGGAACAGGTCGGGGGACTTGATGTATATGATTTCACACCTGTTTCCATATTCTGGCTGGCGGCGGCGCTGATATCCTTTATCCTGCCGGTTCTGAATTGGAAAAAAATGAAGAACAATTGATCTGAAACATATAAGAAACAAACACAAACATAAAACAGATAGATATGAAATTACTGATTAGCATTGATTACAAGACAGCATGGGGCGAAGAGATCGTCCTATGTCTTGGAGGAAAGCGACATCCCTTGAAGTATGAGGCGAACGGCTTGTGGAAGGGAGAGATCGCTCGTTTCAATCCTGAAAAGACTACAGAATACACATATGAGGTGCTGCGTGATGGCAAGACCGTCCGTACAGAGTGGAAGAGCCACTCGGTGACACTTCCTGAGGGAGTGGAGCCGAAGGTTCTTGAGATCGTGGACAGGTGGAATGACCGTCCGGCTGATGCTCCATTCTATACCTCTGCCTTTACAAAGGCTATCTTCGGCCGTCATGATGCTACGAAGAAGGCTGCGAAAGCAAAGAAGGCGAACTGTCTCCTCAAGGTGATGCTCCCTACAGTCCGTCCTACTGAAGTGCTTGCTCTTGCCGGAAGCGGAAAGACTCTTGATGATTGGAACACAATCATTCCTTTCGATTCGTCTGAGTTCCCGTTGTGGACTCTCCCTCTTAATGTGACTGAATCATTCGCATATAAGATAGTGATTGCAGATAAGGATACCCTTATCCCTGTGGCTTGGGAGGATGGTGATAACCGTCTTTTCAGAACTGTGGCGCAGGAGGATACCTTCGTTGTTGAGGCATCTGTTCAGCCACGCTTCTCGGGTCGTGACTGGAAGGGTGCGGGTACGGCGATTCCTGTATTCTCTCTCCGCAGCGAAGATGATTTCGGAGTAGGTGAGTTCTATGACCTCAAGAAGATGGTCGATTGGGCTGCCGAGACAGGTCAGAGCGTGCTTCAGCTTCTTCCTATCAACGACACCACAATGTTCGGAACCTGGGAGGATTCGTATCCATATAATCCGAATTCCACATTTGCCCTTCATCCTCAGTTCATCAACCTTCCTGCAGCGGGAGTTGAGGTGGACCAGGAGTACAAGGCTCTTCAGGCTGAACTCAATGCCCTCGACCAGATCGATTACGAGAGGGTAAACGGCGCGAAGATCGCGCTCCTTCGCAAGGCTTTCGATGAGACATTCGCGAAACTTTCGACTAAGAAATCATATAAGGACTTTGTCGCAAAGAACAGCCACTGGCTGCTCCCATATGCCGCATTCAGCGTGCTTCGTGACCTTAACGGAACCCCTGACTACTCTAAGTGGAAGGGATATGCGAAGTACAATGCAAAGAAGGTGAACGCTTTCTGCGAGGAGCACAAGAAGGACATTAATTTCTGGTACTTCGTACAGTATCATCTTGATCTTCAGTTGTCTGAGGTGTGCAGGTATGCTCACGAGCATGGTGTGATCTTCAAGGGCGACCTTCCTATCGGAATCAGCCGCACAAGTGTCGATGCATGGCTTTATCCGGAACTCTTCCATATGAATTCACAGGCAGGAGCACCGCCTGATGCATTCTCTGCCTTCGGTCAGAACTGGGGCTTCCCTACATATAACTGGGAGAGAATGGCAAAGGACGGCTTCGCTTGGTGGAAGGCCCGTCTTGCAAAGATGTCGGAGTATTTCGATGCATTCCGTATTGACCATATCCTCGGCTTCTTCCGTATTTGGGAAATTCCTATGGACGCAGTTCATGGACTTATCGGATACTTCAACCCTGCATTGCCATATTCTTCAGAGGAACTTGCTGCCTGCGGTTTTGATATGAATGATGGAAAATGGTCTACTCCAATCACTTATGATTGGGTTCTCTGGGGCATTTTCGGCGAACTTGCTGAGGAGGTGAAGAGTACATATCTCAAGGATGGACGTCTTCTTCCTGAGTACAGCACTCAGAGAAAGGTTGCGGAGAAACTCAAGGGAGATGACGAGAAGACAGTTGCAATAAGAGAGGGTCTCATGACTCTCCTGGATGATGTGCTCTTTATCGAGGATCCTCGTCAGAAGGGATATTATCATCCGAGAATCAGCGGTCAGGCAACTTACTCGTTCCGTTCGCTGGACGCTTACCGTCGCGGAGCCTTCGAGAAACTTCATAATGACTTCTTCTACCATAGACATAACGAGTTCTGGCAGGAGTCTGCCATGAAGAAGCTTCCTGCTCTTCTTGATTCTACAGGTATGCTTGCCTGCGGTGAGGACCTCGGAATGATTCCGGCCTGTGTGCCTGATGTGATGGCTGATCTCAGGATCCTTTCTCTCGAGATCCAGAGAATGCCTAAGTCTGTGACTGAAACTTTCGCTGACCCGGCCTGGTACCCATACCTCTCGGTATGCACAACCTCTACTCACGACATGAACCCTATACGTGCCTGGTGGGAAGAGGATAGGGAACTCACTGACAGATTCTATCACGAGGTGATCCGCGGTTACGGTGATACTCCATATTTCTGTGAGCCATGGGTTTGCCATCAGGTGCTTCAGCAGCATCTTGCTTCTCCGGCAATGCTTGCCATCCTGCCGCTTCAGGACTGGCTCTCAATGGATGGACAGCTTCGTCTTGATGATCCTAACAAGGAGAGAATCAATGTTCCGGCAAACTCGCGTCATTACTGGCGTTACCGTATGCATCTGACTCTCGAGACTCTTATGGATGAGATCGGCTTCAACGAAGTGCTGACAGGTATGATCTGCGACAGCGGCCGTTGCTAGGAGGGCTGTGTAAGCGCATTATAAAAGACAAGGGGATGACCATTCGGCCATCCCCTTTTTCTTTGGATATGACGACGGTGGCTGCTGCCTGTCGTCTTATTTCTCAAGCCATTTCAGGAAATCGTCCACGCGTGAGCGGCTGACGGTCATCTCGAAACCTGCGCTTGGGACAGGGGTGATGCGCAAACGTCCGCCCTGCTGCTTGGTAATGCTGGTGATGCTCTGCATTGAAATGATGCAGCCACGTGAGATTCTGAAGAATTTCTCGGGATTGAGTTCCTCGCAAACGATGTCAAGTGACGAGTCCAGTATATATTTCTGGTTGTCGAAGGTGACCAGCCAGTTGTTTTTCTCTTCGGAGTAGATGTAGGCTATCTTGCTGATTTCCAATGGAATTATCCTGTCGTTGAATCTGATGATGTACCTCTCCCTGAACTCCTTTTTCTCTTCCTTGGCCATGCCGAGGGAATGGAGCAGGGCATCAACATCGACATTCCCTTCCTTTACCCTGCATCTTGAGACAGCCCTCTGCAGCGCATCCACATCAATCGGTTTCAGAAGGTAGTCGACGCTGCCGGCTTCGAATGCCTTAAGGGCATAGCTGTCATAGGCGGTGGTCATGATGACCTTGGCGTTCACATCGGTCTGCCTGAATATTTCAAAGCATACTCCGTCTGAAAGTTCAACGTCCATGAAGATTATGTCGGCGTGGTTTGCCGGATCCTTGAGCCAGGCTACGGTGCTCTTGACAGAGTCGGTGCAGCCTACGATGTCGAAGTCCTGAAAGTTCTGCTTCAGTACACGGGCAAGGCTCTTCTGAGCCATGATCTCGTCTTCTACAATAAGGATTTTCATATCTAAATCAATGGGATGGTTACACAAAATTCGGTTTCGGTCTTCTCTATGACCACGGCCTTTCCGGAAAGGTCAAGATATTGCTGCTTCAGGTATTTCAGGCCCAGACCGGTAGATGGGCTGAGGCTTACTTTCGGAATCAGACGGTTGCGAACCGTGATGCTGTCTTCGTTTGCCTCGATGCTGATGGCCAGCGGGTCCGATGTGCTTACGGTGTTGTGCTTCGTGGCGTTTTCTATCAGCAGTTGGAGGGCGCAAGGGACCATATGTCTGCCGTAGTGCCTCTCGGGTACATTCATCTCCATCTTGAGGCCTTCAGGAAATCTGACCTTGAGCAGGTCGTAGTATTGAGCGGCGAATTTCATCTCATCTTCCAGCGTCACGACCTTCTCCTCCTCCGTCTTTAGCATATACCTGTACAGGCTTGCCAGTTTGTGGATATAGGTGCTGGCCTGCTCGGTCTTCTCTTCGCATACAAGACAGTCAAGAATGTTGAGGGAATTGAAGAGGAAGTGAGGGTTTACCTGGTGCTTCAGCTTGAAGTAACGGTATTCGGCTACATTGGCCAGGCCCATGGCCTTCTTGGCTTCGCTTCTGGCTTTCAGGGCGTAGTTGACCATGAACACTATGCAGTAGAAAGCGACTTCCGAAAGGAAGGTGGTCACGAACAGGACGGGGAACTTATTGTTGAATCCTGAAACCCTCTGGTCGGGGGTCAGGTATCCGATGAACAATATCTCTATGAGCGTGATGGAAAGCAGTGCCGTGATGAGGCATAGCGGCTTGGTGTAAGGGTTTGTTCTCTGCCGCAGATAGGAGTCATACCACCTGACATACAGGAAGTTGAGTGCTATCATGATCATCAGTGAGGCAGAGTTGTCGAAGACGCGTATGATGGCCGACAGAAGGTCTCCCGGCTCAAGTGCCGTGTTGGAAAGCAGCAGCACCATACCTGTTCGAAGGGCGAAGATGATTCCGACTGCTGCGAAAAGCCACTGCATCTGAGGGGAATTCGGCGCCATCTCCTTTACTTCCGAATCCTTGGGCAGGAAGATCCGTATTATTCCGACTGTAGACCATCCGAGGGCTTCTGTGGTCAGTGCTGTCGCCAGGGCATTGGAAAAAGGTGTGGTTCCGATCAGAGGTTGAAAAAGTTCAGCGCCGAAATGGCCGAGGATATATCCGAAGACGTTGGCTACGATCACGCAGGCCGCCGCAAATTCCACATTGATCCATTTCCTCATGCAGATGAGAAGAATCATCAGCATTGTCAGAAGGGTCAGCAGAAGTTCATCGTTGAAGCCGGCATATCTGCAGGAGAGCGATACGATGGCGTGGAACAATGCGAATATATGGATGGTCCATCCGACGTGTATATCTTTCAGTTTGAGCATTGTCATCTGTCGTTTAATGTTCAAAAATAAAGAATCCCTTAATTTTTTCCAATTTTAACCGTCAATTCGTCGCCTAAATCAATCCATTCGTCAAATTCTTTTAACATTTCATCATCCGAATAAATACTTATTTATAAATAATGATTAATTTCGTTGGATTGCACTGACGTTAAAAATAGTAACCAAAATCAATATAAAAATGCAAAAAACGAAACTTGGCTTCTGGCAGCTGTGGAACATAAGCTTCGGATTTTTCGGAGTCCAGATCGCTTATTCCCTCCAAAGCGCCAACATCAGCCGTATCTTTGCAACTTTGGGAGCAGATCCGCATAGCCTGAGCTTCTTCTGGATTCTTCCTCCCCTCATGGGTATGATAGTGCAGCCTCTCGTGGGTAAGTACAGCGACAGGACGTGGTGCCGTTTCGGCCGCCGTATCCCTTACCTCTTCCTTGGTTCGCTGATTGCGATCGCAGTAATGTGCCTTCTTCCTAATGCGGGTAACTTCAGTTTCACCTTCACAGGTGCCATGATCTTCGGTCTTGTAGCCCTCATGCTGCTGGATACATCGATCAATATGGCCATGCAGCCCTTCAAGATGCTTGTGGGTGATATGGTAGGCGAGGAGCAGAAGAGTCAGGCCTACTCGATCCAGAGCTTCCTTGTAAACGCCGGCGGTCTTGTCGGATTCATCTTCCCGTTCCTCTTCGCGTGGATCGGCCTTGCCAATACGGCACCTGAGGGCCAGATTCCGGATACGGTGAAGTATTCGTTCTACATCGGTTCGCTGATCCTTATCCTTTGCGTCCTCTTCACTACCTTCAAGGTCAAGGAGATGCCACCAAAGGAGTATGCAGAATTCCATGGTATCGACACTCAGGCCAAGGCGGGTGAACCTGCTCCGGGCATGCTTGCTCTCCTGAAGAAGGCTCCGAGTGCATTCTGGACAGTAGGTCTGGTGCAGTTCTTCTGCTGGGCGGCTTTCCTTTACATGTGGACTTATACGAACGGTGCGATCGCCGATACTGTATGGGGCACGACTGACGTGAAGTCGGAGGGATATCAGACTGCGGGCAACTGGGTAGGAATTCTCTTCGCTGTCCAGTCTGTAGGTTCGGTTCTCTGGGCTCTCGTGATCCCTAAGTTCAGGTCTATCAAGACGGCTTATGTTGTCAGCCTCCTCATCGGAGCGGCTGGCTTTGCATCCGTGTTCTTCATCCATGACCAGTATCTTCTCTTCTTCTCGTTCCTTCTTATCGGAGTTGCATGGGCGGCGATGCTTGCCATTCCGTTCACCCTGCTTACAAACTCGCTTTCCGGTGAGCATATAGGAACGTATCTTGGCCTCTTCAACGGAACCATCTGCCTTCCGCAGATCGTTGCGGCTGCTTGTGGAGGACTTCTTCTGAAGGTTGTAGGTGGATTGCAGGTCAGCATGTTCCTTGTAGCTGGAGCATTTCTGGTACTTGGAGCACTCGCAGTGAGATTTATCAAGACTAAATAACAATTACAACTAACAATCAACAAACCAAACAAAATTCTTATGAACAGAATTAAGACACTATTCGCATCTATGTTGCTTTCTTGCCTCATGGGTGTGTCTGTATTCGCCCAGGGTGGATACCAAGTGAAGGGAGTGGTTGTTGACGCTATCGGTCCGATCATCGGTGCAACCGTGATCGAGGTAGGCACTGCAAATGGTGCTTCGACCGGTCTCGACGGCGACTATGTCCTTACTGTTTCCAGCGCAGATGCTGTTGTTGAAATCAGCTGCATCGGTTACGCTACACAGACTTTCGTGGCATCGCAGCTTCCTGCAACCGTCACTCTCTCAGAGGATACTACTTTCCTTGATGAGGTTGTGGTTATCGGTTACGGTACTGTGAAGAAGGAAGACATGACAGGTTCGGTTGCCGCTATCCAGGCGGAGGAAATCAACCGTGGTGCCGTGACTTCACCTTCATCAATGCTCGTAGGTAAGGTTTCAGGTCTTAACATCACTCCAGCTTCAGGACAGCCAGGTGCCGGTGCGACTATCCGTATCCGTGGTGCCGCTTCCCTCACAGCCTCTAATGATCCTCTCATCGTCATCGACGGTGTTCCTGTGACCAAGGAGGCAGGTGCAGGTATGGGCGATCCTCTTGCAACAGTAAACCCTAATGACATCGAGTCATATTCAGTACTCAAGGACGCTTCTGCAACAGCGATCTACGGTTCGCGTGCATCTAACGGTGTCATCATCATCACTACTAAGAAGGGTAAGGGCAAAGGCCTCCACTTCGGCTATAGCGGAAGTGCTTCTACCAAGTTCAAGGCCGGTGAGATCGACATGATGAACGGAACTCAGTTCGCCGAGTACATCAACCAGTATCGTCCGGAGTCAGCACACCTTCTTGGCGTTGACGGCAAGATGTATGACACTGACTGGCAGAAGGAGATCTACCGTGTCGCACTCAACACTGACCACAACTTCAGCCTCTATTCTGGCGGCAAGATTCCTTTCCGTGTCAGCCTCGGTTATAATCTCGACCAGGCACAGTTCAAGGTGGGTGACAACCAGAGAACAAACGTAGACGTGAGCCTCTCACCTAAGTTCTTTGACGACCACCTTTCTGTGAACGTGAACGCAAAGGGTGTATATCAGCACACAAACTGGGGATCGAACCCTGTAGGTTCTGCTCTTTCATTCGACCCTACAAAGCCGGTATACTTCACTGACGCATCCGGAAACATTGACAAGTCAGTAGTTTCAAACGGTTACTGGAACTGGCTCACTGCAGGAAGTGCAAATACAATGGCAGGTGTCAACCCTCTTTCGTCAACTTATGACTGGGTTGACTATGGACATACTTTCCGCGGAATCGGAAATATCCAGCTCGACTATAAGGTTCACGGTCTCGAGTCTTTGAGAGCAAACGTAAACCTCGGTATGGATATGGCGAAGACTGAGGGTGTCAACTACAATGGCCTCGGTACCATCGGTTCTCTCCGTTCAGGTTCAAAGGACTACTACAACACTTATATGAACTATAACAAGAACACCCTCCTCGAGGCATATCTTGATTATAACGAGACATTCGCAGAGAATCACAACTTCAATGCAATGGCCGGTTATTCGTGGCAGCACAATTACGTGAGAAACGACTCCAAGCAGTTCTACAACAACAACCGTACAGAGCTTTACTATGAGGCTCCTACAAATGCAAAGGAGTACTATCTCATTTCATTCTTCGGTCGTCTCAACTATAGCTACGCATCGAAGTATCTCTTCACTTTCACTGCACGTTCTGACGCATCCAGCCGTTTCTCTCCAAACAACCGTTGGGGCTTCTTCCCATCAGCGGCTTTCGCTTGGAACATCGCTAACGAGGACTTCCTCAAGGGCAACGACAAGGTTTCTCAGATGAAGTTCCGTCTCGGTTGGGGTCGCACAGGTCAGCAGGATATCGGAGATGACTACTATCCTTACATCGCAAGATACTACCAGTCTTCATCAAATACGATGCAGTACCCTATGGGAGCCGGTCCAGGATACAATGCACTTTCTCCGCTCGCTTACAATCCTAACATCAAGTGGGAGACAACAGAAACCTACAACGTAGGTCTCGACTTCGGTTTCCTCAATGACCGTATCACAGGTACAGTCGAGGCTTACTACCGTAACACTTACGATCTCCTCAACAAGATCTCGATTCCGCTCGGTTCAAACTTCGGTAAGGAGGTTATCTCGAACATCGGTAACATGCTCAACAAGGGTATAGAGTTGTCAGCTAACTTCGTCCCTGTAGAGACTCAGGACTGGCATTGGGAGATCGGTGGTAACATCACATTCCAGGATGTGAAGATCACTAAGCTTACTAATGACGATGACACTTATCTCGGCGTCGAGACAGGTACATCAATGGGTTCTAACGTAGGTTTCTCTTCACTCCACCGTGCAGGTTACTCTCCTTATACATACTACTTCTATCAGCAGCTTTATGACGCTGACGGAAAGCCGGTGCAGAATGCTCTTGTAGACCGTAACGGTGACGGCCTCGTTAATACTGAGGACCGCTATCTTACCGGCTGCAGCCCTACACCTTGGGCATACTACGGTATCAACACTCAGCTCAGATACAAGAACTGGGACTTCGGTATCAACGGCCACGGTGCTATCGGCGCAGAACTCGTGAACAAGAATGCGATGGGCTATTCTACATCGTACAGCGATGACTATACCAAGGGTTACATCACCAACCTCAGCAACACTTGGCTTATCGACGGATGGCACGCTTCAAATTCCGAGGACCAGAAGTACTCTGACCTCTGGATCGAGGATGCAACATTCTTCAAGATCGACGACATCAATCTCGGATATACCTTCAACCTCAAGAATGATCTCAAGATGCGCCTTGCAGGTTCAGTTCAGAATGTATGCACATTCACAAAGTATTCCGGTCTTGATCCTGAGATCGATAATCTGAGCGGTGTGGACACAACAATTTATCCACGTCCACGTCTCTTCACTCTTCGTCTTAACATCACATTCTAAGAAGGAGGAAATATAAAATGAAAATTTTCAACAAAATACTTATTCTCTCTCTCGCTCTTGTGTTCTGTTCTTGCCTGAAGGACCTCAATACAGTTCCGCTCAACAAGACTGACTTTACTTCAGAGAACGCATACGAGAATGAGGCCAGCTATCTCCATTCCCTTGCGTATATCAACGGATATTATATGATGGTAGGCCAGGATGATCCGGGCAACAATGACCTCGGTTTCTCAGATGCAGGACAGTCTGAGTTCCTCAGACAGTGGTTCAACCTTAACGAGATGCCTTGCGACGCCTTGAAGTGCGTATGGGGCGACTCGTATATTTCCGCTCTTCAGACAGACTCTTGGGGTGACGGTGTAAACGACGCTATGACAGCAGTTTATACACGCGCCGTGAAGGCAATCGCTCTCGTTAACGAGTATCTCCTCCAGACAGAGGATTCAAAGCTCGAGGCACGTGGTCAGAGCCACCTTATCGAGACTGTTCACGGTTATAGGGCAGAGGCTCGTTTCCACAGGGCAATGTTCTTCTATGTGCTTATGGATGAGTTCGGAAATCCTCCGTTCCCAACCCCTGAGAACATCGGTGGTGACAACCCTTCGCAGATCAAGCGTGCTGACCTTTTCTCTTGGCTTGAGACTGAACTCCTTGACCTCGCTTCTGATGCCAGCGATATGCCTGAGAAGGGTGAGGTGCAGTATCCACGTCCTACAAAGGGTTCAGTATGGGCACTCCTCAGCCGTATGTACCTCAATGCAGAGGTTTATACAGGTACTGCAAAGTGGCAGGAGGCCAAGACTGCTGCGCAGAATGTAATTGATATGGGATATAAGCTCCAGGGCACTTATGCTGATCTCTTCCGTCAGGACAATACAACCAACGGTTCTGCTGACGAGTTCGTCTTCGCTGTGGCTTATGATAGAGTTTCTGTTCAGAGCTGGGGCGGTACAACGACTTTCACTTCGGCATCTCTTAATGAGGATGCCAACAAGGCTATCGGCCAGCACTTCGGTCTTGAGAAGGTAAACTTCGAGAACTGGGCAGGTTACCATGTTCCGGCTGACTATGTCGCACGTTTCCAGTTGTCTGGCGTAGAGTGGGGAAATCCTGACAATACTTTCGGTTATGACAGAGAGAGAAGCGACAAGCGCGCATTCTTCACCAACCTCGGCTGCACAGAGACCTTCGATCTCGCGACAATGTCTACAGGCTGGCTCTGCTGGAAGTACTGCGGTCTCAATGCCGACAACACTTTCGCACAGGGTGTCGAGGGCGGCGGAGACAACAAGCTCTCTTCTGCAGATATGCCTATCTTCCGTCTTGCCGAGATGTATCTCAACTATGCTGAGGCTGACGCACGTATCAATGGCGGTACCGTGAAGGATGCAAAAGCTGTTTCATATGTGAAGGCTCTCCGTGACCGTGCAGGCGTAGGAATGCCTTCAGACCTTACACTCGATTGGCTCCTTGACGAGAGAGCAAGAGAGTTCATGTGGGAGGGTCACCGTCGTGTAGACCTTATCCGTTACGGCTATTTCACATCAATGAACTATCCTTGGACATACAAGGGAGGTATCCTCAACGGTAAGGTTTCTATCCCTGAGTTCCGTACAATCTATCCTATCGTACAGAGCGATCTCAGTGCCAACAGCAACTTGAAACAGAATATCGGTTACTAATAAAAAGACAATCATATGAAAACATTAAGATATCTTGCGGTATTGGCTGCTTCTGCTCTGATGGCTGCGTGTACATTGGACATCGAGAGGCCTAGAATTGCAGAGGCTGAAGACTTCGTGTCTCCTGTCCTTTCTGAGGTTGCCGATATCGTGTCAGATGCAAATACATCAAGCGTAGAGCAGGTGGTCTTCACCTGGAGTTCTGCAGACTTCGGCGCAAGCACGCAGGTGCAGTACTCTGTATATGCAAAGAAAGATGACAAAAAGGCCCTTATCGGTCAGTCATATTCAAACAGCCTTTCAATTGCGAAGGGTGACCTCGTGGGTGTCGTTGTAAACGACCTCGGTGGAAGTAAGAATGAGAATGTACAGATCGACGCACACGTCGAGGCTGTCATCAACGGAACAGTCGGAACAGAGGTTCTTGTTTCAAACGACATCTCTTTCTCAGTATACACCTTCCTTCCTGCCAAGAAGAACATCTGGCTTCCTGGTAAGTATCAGGGCTGGAACCAGCTCGGTACCATGGTCTGGGAGTATTCGGCAGGTACAAGTCAGTATAAGTTCCTTGTTGACGTGTCTAACCCTGATGAGACTCCATACTACTTCAAGATAGTTGACGAGGGTCAGAACTGGGTAGGTATGAATGACGGTTACAAGCCTGTAGACTGGACTGTCGCTGATCCTGAGAACTCTGACGGTAACTTCTCTGTGACTGCCGACGAGCCTATCATCTGGCTTACTATCGACACCAAGAAGAAGGAAGTTTACAAGGAGGCTGTGACTAAGGTAGGTCTTATCGGTGGCTTCAATGAATGGAAGGATGATACTGAGCCTTCATTCACTTACAATGTGACTGACAACGTCTGGGAGTCTCCTGTGATTTCTTTCGACGGTTCAAGCGGATGGCTCGTTCGTCTGAACAAGAGCTGGGACCACAAGTATGGTAGCCCTGTACCTTCTTCAGAGGTCGAGGGTGGCTTCGAACTCACCCAGGGAGGCAGCGATATCCCTTCACCTGCAGCAGGTAACTATATCGTGAGACTCCACACCAACAGAACTCCACTTGTTATCGAGTACGTGAAACAGTAAAAAGTGACGGACTATGAAATTAATCAGAAATATTCTTGCTTCTGTTGCAGCTGTATTTGCAGTGGCTTCATGCGCCATCGTGCCTGAAGACACTTTCTCTACGGCTCCGGTAGCACCGGCAATGTCAGCACACAATGACATTCTTATCACTACAGCGACTGTAGGTGAGGATGTGACCTTCGCTTGGGAGAAGGCGCGCTTCATCAATACAGAGGCTTATGTATATGATCTCTATGTTACTGTAGGAGAGACTGATGCTCTTCTTGCAAATGATGTGGTGAACACATATTATACTCTCTCGAAGACTGACTTCAGAACTTTCATGAAGGAGAATTTCGAGCTTGAACAGAACTCGACCCACTCAGTGTCGGCTCGCGTCGAGATCACTGATGCCGAGGGCAAGGTGTTCGCTTCAGAGCCTATCTCATTCAAGGTGTATGTTTATGATGAGGCTGTGCCTTCGGTTCTTTCTGCAAAGGTTTCCGAGGTTGTTCTCGACAAGAACAATCCTTCTGCAAAGGTTGCGCTTCTGTCATGGAACGAGCCAAGACTCGTATACGGTGAAGATGTGACTTATAAGGTTACAATGAAGGTAGGAGAAGGCGAGGAGTCTGTACTTGTCGAGGGAACTTACGATATGGCGTATGAGACTACAGTTGACGCTCTCAACGAGGCTGTCATCGCTGCCGGTGGTGCAGAGGATGCTGCAGTTGACGTGAACTTCTATGTTTACGCCTGCTGCCCTACAATCCCTGCAGGTGTGCCTTCAAACGCTGTGACTGTAAAGGTTACAACTTATGTCGCTACATTCTCTGAGCAGTACTATATGCCAGGTTCATACCAGGGCTGGTCTCCTGCGACTGCAGCGGTGCTCAAGGTTTCAAGCAAGAGCAAGGGTCTCTACCAGGGCTTTGTTGACCTTACGACAGCAGATGGTTCAGATGTCGAGTTCAAGTTCTGCCCAGTTCCTGAGTGGAACGGTGACTTCGGTTTCAGCGATGTGACTGTAACTACTTACGGTGAGAAGTATGCTGCGGCAAGTGCCAGGACTACCTCTTCAGACAACATCAAGGTTCCTTCAGGCTTCTATTATGTGAAACTCAACAAGAAGTTCAACACTCTCGATATGGTTCAGGTCGAGTACCTCGAGCTCATCGGTGGTTTCACAGGTGACTATGCAGGATGGGGCAAGGGTCTCAAGATGACTTACGACGCTGCAAGCAAGTCTTGGACTGCAGTGGAGGACATCGAGATCGCAAAGGGCACTGAGTTCAAGGTGCGTTTCAACTCTGACTGGACTTATTCATTCGGTACAGATATGGATGCTCTCGAGTTCGGTGGCGGCAACATCACTTTCGCTAAGAACGACGCTACTTACAAGGTAATCCTCAACGCTGCGACTTCAGATCTTTCTATCAATGCGGTTGACGTGAACATGCCTGACTACCTCGTGGTTGCAGGTGACTACTCTGGACACGGCTGGAGCGGTACAGACGATATGAGAGTAAACCTTTATGACAGTTCAAAGGGTCTTTATCGCGGTTACATCACTATGTATGACGCACCATATGGCTTCAAGTTCGTAAAGAACGGTTCTGTATGGACAGGTCAGACAGCGGTTGATGGTCTTACTTATACTCTCAGCGAGGGTGGCGGAGAAAACTGCAACATCGCTAACGGCTCATACTTCTGGAATGTCGACATCATCAACATGACAGCGACAGCAACCCTTCTTACCAAGGTGGGCATCATCGGCTCATTCGCAGCTTCAGGCTGGGGTGCAGATGTGGAGATGACTTTCGATGCTGCAACTCTCACATATTCAGTAGAGCAGACTTTCGCTGCAGGCGATGAGTGGAAGTTCCGTTTCAACGGCGACTGGGGCTTTAACCTCGGTCAGTCAGGTGATGCACTTGCACACGACGGCGCTAACATCAAGGTCGAGACAGCAGGTACATATGTGATTACACTCGATATGGCTCACGGCAGTGTTCCTACATACACTTGCGTGGCTAAATAATTTTTCGGATGGAGAAGCCTGACCGCTTCTCCATCTGCCAATAGCATGATGACAATGAAACGTATATTTTCTATTATTTTCCCTTTGGTGCTGGCCTTCCTTATGGCGGCGTGTGAGCCGCCGTTTGTAGATGGAACAAACACCAATCCTACTCCTCCGGGAGGAACAGAAAACGGAGAAACTCCTCCACCTCCTCAGGATCCTGGACAGCCGGCTGTCAAACCGGATCCCGCTTCGGGCATCACTTTCGACCCTGCTCTTCCTAATGCGGATGAGTCGTGCAAGATCCTATTCAAGCCTTCGTCATCAAATACACTTTACAACCACAAGGGCGAACTCTACGCCCATCTTGGAGTCGTTGTCGAGGGTGAGTGGGAATTTGTGCCGGCAGGATGGGACCAGAATATAGAGAAGT
>JAEIGA010006838.1_pt1 | contig 17335 bp, 9 predicted proteins | sample 9270691 | NCBI WGS metagenome assembly JAEIGA01 (sample SAMN17057246, study PRJNA624740) | gut metagenome | biome: biome; isolation source: fecal sample | host: Bos grunniens | place: China: Xizang | collected 2019 | reverse complement strand
GAACTCGACGGTGCTTATCCCGCTTGGCAGCCCAACCCCGAAAGCGAAATCGTGGCACTCATGAAGGATGTTTACAAGGAACTCTTCGGTGCAGAAAGCAAGGTGCAGGTCATCCACGCAGGTCTCGAGTGTGGTGTCATCGGTGCGAAGTATCCCAAGATGGATATGGTAAGTTTCGGTCCCACCATGCGTTCTCCCCACACGCCCAACGAACGTTGCTACATCCCCAGCGTAGAAAAGTATTGGCAGTTTGTTTTGACGACGTTGGAACGTACGCCTAAAAAGTAAATTATTAAAGGAGAAAGGAAAAAGGAGAAATGAGAAAGACCATGCGGGACTTCAATGCGCCAGCAACTTTCTCCTTTTTCATGTCTCATTTCTCATTTCATTAAATATTAATGTGATATGAACAAAAAACTCATTCTTGCTTCCCTCTTCTGCCTCGGCACAGCCGTTTCTCAGGCACAGGTGAGCAACATCAACCCCGTTCCTCAGCAGGTTGAAAACCTTGCGGAGTTCTTGATTGACATTCCCGCAGAATGGACGGTAGTTACTGACAAGACTGTCACTTCGTCTTATGCCCTTGACGCACTCAACACGGCTGCTCCCGCCGTTGCGCCCAAGGCAGCCTTTAAGGTAACCCTCGGTTGGGGCAATCAGAAGGCTATTAAGAAGTATAAGAAACTCGTTCCCACAAAGGCAGAAGGTTATTACCTAAAGGTGACTGACAAGGAGATTGTTATTGCGGCGAATGACGAACGCGGTGCGTTCTACGGCGTACAGTCGCTCCTCGCGATGATGAAGTATGGCAAGTTGCAGACTTGTGCCATCACCGACTTCCCCGACGTAGCATTCCGTGGCGTAGTTGAAGGATTCTATGGCACACCCTGGAGCCAGGAAGACCGCCTTTCGCAGTTCGACTTCTACGCAAAGAACAAGATGAACGTCTATATCTACGGTCCCAAGGACGACCCCTACCACCGCGACAAGTGGCGCGTGCCTTACCCCGCCGAAGAAGCAGCACGCCTTAAGGTGCTCCTTGATGCAGCACACAAGAACGGCGTAAACTTCTACTGGGCAATTCACCCCGGGGTGGATATCAAGTGGACAGAAACTGACCGTGACGCCATGATGAACAAGCTCGAAACCATGTATCAGCTTGGTGTGCGCTCGTTCGCCGTATTCTTTGACGACATTTGGGGCGAAGGCACAAAGGCTGACAAGCAGGCTGACCTTCTCAACTACATCAACACGAATTTCGTGAAGGCAAAGGGCGACGTTAGTCCTCTCGTAATGTGTCCTACGGAATACAACCGCGGTTGGGCAAACGAAAAGGGCGGTTACCTCCGCACGCTCGGTAGCGACATGGACAAGTCTGTTGAAATTATGTGGACAGGTAACTCTGTAGTACACACGATTGACAAGGAGTCTATGGAATGGATCAACGAACGCATCCAGCGCAAGGGTTATATCTGGTTGAACTTCCCCGTGTCTGACTTCGTGCGCGACCACATTCTTCTCGGTCCCACCTACGGCAACGGCCTTGACATTGCTGAAGACCTTTCTGGTTTCGTAAGCAACCCCATGGAGCACGCTGAGTCTTCTAAGATTGCGCTCTACAGCATTGCCGACTACACTTGGAACATGAAGAACTACGACTACATGTCAAGTTGGGACAAGGCGCTCAAGGATCTCCTTCCCGAAAGTGCTGAAGCGCTCAAGATTTGGGCTTCTTACAACGAAGACCTCGGTCCTAACGGCCATGGTTTCCGTCGTGACGAAAGCCGCGAACTTCAGCCCATCGCTAAGGCTGCGGTTAAGGGCGACAAGAATGCTATTGCTCAGCTCTACGGCAAGTGTATGGAACTTGAGTTGGCGATCAACCTCCTTCTTGCTGACAAGACGAACCCCGCGCTTATCGTGGAACAGCGTCCCTGGTTGGAATACGGTAAACTCGTTGCTCAGTTTGGTATGAACGTATGTGCTACGGCAATGACGAACCTTGACAAGGCTTCTGGCTTTATCAATTTCGACAACCTCTATAAGGAAGCACGCTCTATCCAAGCACAGATGTACAACCTTGCGAACTCTGACATCCTTCACCCCCACCAGCCCGGTATTAAGGTAGGTTCGCTCGTGCTTATCCCCACCTTGAACGAGATTTTCGCAAATACGGTGAACGCTTACAACGTTGCGCACAACACAGCCTACAGCCCCGTTTGCGAATACCAACCCTACTCTATCACTTCTACTGTTCCCCAGTTGGCGAAGTTGACAGTTACAGCGCGTGGCAACGATGTTCGCGTAAACGACGTACTTGAAGTGGTAAACTGGGCACCTGGTGCAGAATTTGTGATTAACTCTGACCGCGCAGTGAGCATGCAGGGCATGGACTTCAACTTTGGTGTGAAGGGTGTGGCAGAAAAGTTCACGCTTGAACTTCAGGGCGAAGACGGAAACTGGCGCAAGGTGAGCCTTCTCCACTACTCTGCGGACGATACTGTCATCCACACAGGCGGTGAACTCTCTGGCATGAAGGCACAGAAGATTCGCATCACTAATACTTCAGGCGAAGAAGTCAAGGCTTACTTCAAGGGCTTCCGCTTCTCACGTCAATAAAACCATTTTATGAAATGAGAAAGGAGAAATGAGAAAGGAGAAATAACCGTGCGGGACATCGCTTTCTCCTTTTTCCTTTCTCCTTTCTCCTTTTATATTATATAATGCACATACAAACCAAGCCCCACTTTGCCCTTCTCGATGGGCTCCGCGGAGTTGCCGCTCTTGCCGTGTTATGGTATCATGTGAACGAAGGATTTGCCTTTGCCGAAGCCACCAACGGTGCAGGCGATGGCATCATCCGCTCGTTCAACCACGGGTATCTCGCCGTGGACTTCTTCTTCCTCCTCTCCGGTTTCGTCATTGCCTATGCTTACGACGACCGTTGGAGTCAGGGACTCACCATCGGCAACTTCTTCAAGCGCCGCCTCATCCGCTTGCACCCCATGCTCATTGCGGGTGCAATTATCGGTGCCATCACCTTCCTCATTCAGGGTGGCGTCACGTGGAGTGGCGAAGCGGTATTAACGTCTGCGGTATTGCTTTGCCTTGCCCTCACCTTCCTGTTCATCCCCTCCGTGCCGGGTGGCAGTTATGAGGTGCGCGGCAACGGAGAAATGTTCCCGCTCAACGGTCCCTTCTGGTCGCTCTTCTTTGAATACATCGGCAACATTCTCTATGCCCTTCTCCTGCGCCGTCTCTCTACCAAGGCGCTCGCCATCCTTGTTGCCCTGCTCGGCATCACCTTCTTTTGGTTTGCCACGGCGAACATTTCGGGCTACGGAAGTATTGGTGTGGGTTGGACGCTTGACGCCGTAAACTTCCTGGGCGGTAGCCTACGCATGCTCTTCCCCTTCTCGCTCGGCATGCTCCTCGCCCGCACCTTCCGTCCGCGCCCCGTTCGTGGTGCCTTTTGGTTGTGCACGGCAATGTTACTCGCCCTCTTCGCAGTGCCTTACATCGAGGCGATGCAACCGCTTTGCATGAACGGCGTGTTTGAAATGACGTGCATCATGCTTGTCTTCCCCGCCATCGTGTTACTGGCAGCCTCCAGCGCAACCGTTTCTTCTACAACTAAGCGCACCGCAACCTTCCTTGGCGACCTCTCTTACCCGCTTTACACCGTGCATTATCCGCTGATGTACCTCTTCTACGCAGGACTTATTGCCAACGGGCAGTACAACTTTACCGCAGTTCCCTGGCAATCACTCGGCGTCATGGCGGGAAGTATCCTCGTGGCGTTTGTATTGATGAAGTGGTACGACGCACCTGTTAGAAAATGGTTGAGTTCTAAGTTTTTAGGTTATTAAGAAATAAGGTTTTGAGGTCCTTGGAAAACCATGCAGCGTGCTGAGCGCAATGTCCTTCAAACCTTAAAGCGAAGCAATCTTAAAACTTCACAACCTAAAAAACTATTTTTGTATAGTAGTCGTATCCATTAAAATCTGTAACTTTGTGTCTCACTAAGTAAAATACTCTTGCAATGAAAGCACTTAAAGAACGAATATTGAAAGACGGGCGCTGCTTCCCCGGTGGCATTTTGAAAGTAGACAACTTTATCAACCATCAGATGGACCCCATTTTGATGAAGTCTATGGCTGTAGAGTTTGTGCGCCGCTTTGCCAGCACCAATATAAATAAGGTTATGACCGTGGAGGCGAGCGGCATTGCTCCTGCGATTATGGTGGGCTATTTGTTAGAATTGCCCGTTGTGTTTGCCAAGAAGAAGGTGCCCAGCACCATGGAAAACATGCTCGTGACGGAAGTGTTCTCGTTTACGAAAAACACGACCTACAAGGTTTGCGTGAGCAAGGATTTCCTTTGTCCTGGCGACAAGGTGCTATTCATTGACGACTTCCTCGCCAATGGGAATGCCGCCAAGGGAATTATTGATTTGGTGACTCAAGCAGGGGCTGAATTGGTGGGCATGGGCTTCCTCATTGAAAAAGCATTTCAGGACGGGGGCGACTATTTGCGCAATGCGGGCATTCATGTAGAGTCGCTCGCCATCATTGAGAGCTTGGACAACTGCGAAATAAAATTAAAGTAGATTTTCCACTTTGTATAGTTAGACTGTATGGAAACAAAAGTTTCAGAAGCAACCCCAATCCAGAAACCTCAGGGCTTGATTTACGGTTTAGAAGACCGTCCACCCTTGCGTGACACCCTCTTCGCTGCCTTACAACACCTCTTGGCCATCTTTGTAGCCATCATCACGCCGCCACTGATTATTGCGGGCGCTCTGAAGTTAGACCTTGAGACGACAGGGTTCTTGGTGTCTATGGCGCTGTTTGTTTCGGGGATTGCCACCTTTATCCAATGCCGCAGAGTAGGTCCCATCGGTTGCGGACTGCTTTGCATTCAAGGCACGAGTTTCTCGTTCATCGGTCCGATTATTTCGGCAGGATTTGCTGGAGGGCTCCCCGCCGTGTTTGGGGCAACAATAGCGGGTTCGGTAGTAGAAATTCTCGTGAGTCGCATATTGAAATACATGCGCCGCATCGTCACTCCCTTGGTATCGGGTATTGTTGTGACGCTGATTGGTTTGAGTCTGATTAAGGTAGGCATTACTGCCTGTGGCGGGGGCGAAACAGCAAAGGCAGCAGGAACGTTCGGTTCTTTAGAATATGTGGGTCTCGCAGCATTAGTATTGGGACTCATCATCTTCTTCAACCGCAGCAGCAACCGTTACCTGCGCATGAGTTCTATTGTTATTGGACTTGCCATTGGTTATGTCGTGTCGTGGACAATGGGTATGGTAAACTTCTCTGACATTCAGAATTACGGAAGTTTGAACATCCCCGTGCCCTTCCGCTATGGCGTGTCGTTCGACCTCTCAGCCATCATCTCATTAGGCCTTGTATATCTCATCACAGCCATTGAGGCATACGGCGACATTACTGCCAACTCCATGATTTCGGGACAACCCGTAGAGGGCGAGAAATTCATGAAGCGTGCGCAGGGAGGTATTTTGGCAGACGGCTTTAACTCTGCGGTGGCAGGTGTGTTCAACTCCTTCCCCAACTCCATCTTTGCGCAAAACAATGGTATGATTCAGCTCACAGGAGTTGCCAGCCGCTACGTAGGTTACTTTATTGCGGGTATGCTTATATTATTAGGTTTGTTCCCCGCGGTAGGTTTGATATTCTCTCTGATGCCCGAACCCGTTCTTGGCGGCGCAACGTTGCTGATGTTTGGCACCGTGGCAGCAGCTGGTGTGCGCATCATTGCTTCTCAAAACATCAACCGCAAGGCGACACTGGTAATAGCCATCAGCTTTAGTATGGGGTTGAGCGTAGAACTCGTTCCTGAAATTCTCACGCAACTTCCCGAAACGGTGCGCAACATCTTCTCGTCGGGCATTACTACAGGCGGTGTAGCAGCCATTCTTGCCAATGCCTTGATTCACATTAAGGAGGAGTAAAATTCTGAACGTTTATTTGTCGGATTAGACATCGTTTCAAACAGAACAAACAACAAGGACTGAAGCACAGGGATACAGATTCCCAAGCTTCAGTCCTTGTTATTTTGCTTATATCGAACTACAACAATCTCCTTATTTCCGTAAATACCTGTTAATAAGGATGAAATCCCCGCCTTGCCCTTTCACCTTTTGCTCACAGCCGAATTACGAAAAACAATCTCCCAGTTAATTCAAACTAAGTCGGACTTAGATGAAACTAACTGGGAGATTGTTTTTAGGAAATGCTGAAGTGTTGTTGGGAGATGCAAAAGATTGTTCGTAACATGCCGAAGCATTCCCAAGGAGAGGTTTAGCCTTTTCCCAAGGAGAACGTAAATTCCAAACCTGCCTCGGGGCGGTTGCGCACGGAGATTGTTCCGCGGTGGAAAAGCACGGCATTGCGCACGATGGAGAGACCAAGTCCTGTGCCACCCGTTTCTACACCCTCTCGGGTGCGTCCTTCTTGTGCGCGATAGAAGCGCTCGAAGAGGCGAGAGAGGTGTTGCGGTTCTACGCCGCCACCATTGTCATAGTAACTCATATAATAATGAGTGGCGTCTTGACGCTCCAAGATAAGGTAGAGTTCTACGCCCTCGGGACCGTAACGCAGGGAGTTTTCTATAAGGTTGCGGAAGATGGCATGCAGCAAGGAGTAGTTGCCACACAGGGGGAGTTCGTCGGGCAAGTCGCAATGAAGCGTAGCCTGGCGCTGGGAAATCTGCGTGGCAAGTTCTTCACACACCTCAGCCACAACAAGGGGAAGCGAAAGTTGCTCACGCGGCATCATTTCCGAAGCCTCGTCCACTTTTGTAATGAGTGCCACATCACGAATGAGGGCTGCAAGGCGCTGGGTCTGCAGATGCGCACGTTTTAAGAACCCTTGGCGGCGCTCCTCCGTGAGGTTCGGACAATTCAAAAGTGTTTCCAAATATCCACTAACGCTACTCACGGGAGTACGCAGTTCATGGGTAATATTGTTCGACATGTCGCGCTTGTAGATGCGGCGCTTCTCGCGCTCTTTGAGGACCGCCTTATGACTGTCTTCCAGTTGCTTATACTTCTCAAGGATGGTGCGGCTGATTTGTCCGAGTTCGCCATCGGGGAAGTGGAGGTGGTTGTAATCCACTAATCCACGCTCGGCAGAATCAATGAAGCGGCGGAGCATGGTAATGGACTTGCCAAAGTGGTCGGAGACATAGATCAGCAATACGAGCACTATGGGGAACACCAGCAGGACGAACCACAGAAAGACATTGTCGGCCTTCAGGAGGTTCTCCACGGCGCTATCATAAGGCAGGGCTACGCGCACGATGCAGTCGTCATAAGCCTTGGCAAAGTAGAAAAAAGGTTGCTGCGTCGTCGTGGAGGTGCGAATAAAGTGCCCTTCGTGTGACTGAATAGCCTCAACAACTTCAGGACGTGTAAGGTGGTTGTCCATTTCTCCAAGACTTACCCCTCCCGAATCGTACTGCACATCCCCATCAGGTGTAAGCACCGTAATGCGCAGTTCATGGGGCAATGCCGTAAGGAGCGGCACAGCAATATCATTGTCTATGTCTTTATTCTTGATGCAATCAAAGCCGGAAATCAGGTCGGCATAACTGCGCAACCTGCTTTCCAGCAAATCCATCTTGTATTGCTCCTCGCGCTGATTCTGAAACACCACGAGGATGACGGCAAATAAGGCAAAGAGTGCCGAGAAGTTTGCCAGCAGTTTGGTTTTATAAGAAAGGCGCATGGGAAAAGGTGAAGGGTGAACGGGGAAAGGTGAAATACGAAAGGTGAGAGGTGAAAGGTTAAGGGGGAAAGAGGAAAGGGACACCCTCACAGCCTTAAAAACTCACCACCTTAAAGATTTACTACACAAAACAATACCCGTGCCCCTGGCGATTGACAATGCGGTTGCCCATTTCGCCCAATTTTTTGCGCACATGAGCAATGTGCACGTCCACGGTGCGGTCAAGCACGTAGCTTTCATTTTGCCACACCTCGGTCAGGATTTCTTCTCTTGAGAAGATGCGTCCAGGGTTTTGCGTAAGCATTTGCAGGATGCCAAACTCTTTCTTCGACAAAGGGATTTCAGCACCGCCGACACACACCACCTTGCGTGCACTGATGAGTTGAAGTTCTTCCGCTTCTGATTTTGCAGAGTTCTCTTCCTTTGCCGAGCGGCGTAACACTGCCTTTACGCGTGCCAACACTTCTTGCAGGGAGAAGGGTTTGCTGATGTAATCGTCTGCGCCTACCGAAAAGCCCTGCAACAAGTCGTCCTCCGTGTCCTTCGCCGTAAGGAAGATGATGGGCACTTTTACCCCCTGCTCCTCGCGAAGCAGTTTGGCAAATGCAAAGCCCGACATACCGCCCATCATCACATCAAGCAACAACAGGTCGGGATTTCCGTTCATCAGGGGCAATGCTTCTTCAGCCGAAGCAGCAGTATCAACTTCATACCCCGCAGCTTCAAGGTTACACTGCAGAATGTCCCGCAAATCGGGTTCGTCGTCAACAACTAAGATTCTTTTCGACATAAATTAGGGTGTGAGCTTATGAAGGTATTAAGTTCTGAGGAACCTATAACCTAATACCAATTAAGAAATCTACTGCAAGTATAATCAATTATTAAGACATACAACGAAGCGGAAGGTTAAGAATTAGTTAATTTTCGTTTTTGACAAACCCGAAGGCGGCAAAATTCAGTTTTACTTCGGTTTGGTTTTACAGAATTAGAGGATTCTGCGCAACACATTTAGAGTGCCATGAAACTATATCCTTTATTGTAAAAACAAATTGGGAGATTGTTCAAATTAAGTGCCGATTCGTTTGAATTAACTCCAAGTTAGTTTTAGGAAGTAAGCCGACACTCGTTTTCAAAAACTTATGAGACGTCAGAAATTACGTTCTATGACCCCGTAACAAGGATTTAACAATTTCTTAACCAACTTTTCACAACACCTTCAAAGAAGTGGATGTAACTTTGCACGTGGAAAAATAGTGGTTGAAAGAAATAGGCAACGATGTGATTGGGAGTGAAACTACTATATTCCATCTGCATTTATATATCAGCATCCATCAAAGTACAAAGTCACCTTGAGTTGACACCATTCCAACCTTTTGACGTAAAGAAAAAATTTCTCATAACCTAAAAACCTCATTTATGGATTGGATTTTCTTAGGAATGATCATCTTCCTATTTGGGCTCGCCATTTTCGACCTTTGGGTAGGTGTGTCCAACGATGCCGTAAACTTCCTCAACGGTGCTGTTGGGGCAAAAGCGGCAAAGTTTAAGACCGTTATTGCCATTGCGGCGATGGGTGTGTTCTTCGGTTGCGTCTTGAGCGACGGCATGATGGACATTGCGCGCCACGGGATTTTCACTCCCGAACATTTCACGTTCCGCGAAGTGATGCTGATTTACATGGCGGTAATGGTGACCGACATCGTGTTGCTCGACACGTTCAACTCCTTCGGGATGCCCACGTCAACCACAGTTTCACTCGTCTTCGAAATGCTCGGTGCGGCATTTGCCTTTACGCTGATTAAACTTGTGGGCGACAGCGGACTCTCCTTTGCCGAATGCATCAACTCTGCCAAGGCGCTCGAGGTGATTATGGCGATTTTCTTCTCCGTGCCCATTGCGTTTATCTTTGGTGCGATAGTGCAGTACATTTCGCGCATTATCTTCTCGTTCAACCTCAAGAAGGGACTCGGACTCAAGATTGGACTCTTCGGAGGTATCGCCATTACGTCCATCGTTTACTTCATGCTCTTCAAGGGGTTGAAGCACCTCTCGTTTATGACGGCAGAAGTGAAGGATTACATCAACGAAAACGTGCTCCTCATCTTGGGTGGCTGCCTCATCATCTTCACCGTGCTCTCACAGTTGCTTCACCTGTTGAAAGTCAACGTGTTCCGCGTAGTAGTATTGGTCGGAACCTTTGCACTCGCCACAGCTTTTGCAGGTAATGACTTGGTGAACTTCCTCGGTGTGCCCCTCGCTGGACTTTCAGCCTTCCAAGACTTCTCAGCCACTGCTGGTGCCAACCCCGATACGCACATGATGACCTCCTTGATGGAGTCGGCATCAACGCCCTTCATCTTCCTCTTCTCTGCAGGGGTAATCATGGTGGTAGCCTTGGCCACATCTAAGAAAGCTCACACGGTGTTGAAGACTTCTTTGGACCTCTCGCGCAAGAACGAGGGCGACGAAATGTTTGGTTCTTCAAAAGCCGCTCGCAGCCTTGTAAGATGGGGTAACTCTGCGGGACAAACGGTGGTGAAGATTATCCCCGACAGCGTGCTTCGCGCCATTGACCGCCGCTTTGTGATGCCAGCAGAATGTCAGGACAACACGGTGGCTTATGACTTGCTCCGCGCCTCTGTCAACCTCGTGATGGCGTCGTTGCTCATAGCCTTGGGTACCTCGCTGAAACTCCCCCTCTCCACCACCTTCGTTACCTTCATGGTTGCCATGGGTACAAGCCTTGCCGACCGCGCCTGGACGCGTGAAAGCGCCGTGTTCCGCATCACGGGTGTGCTCACCGTAATCGGTGGCTGGTTCATCACGGCTGGTGCTGCCTTTGCTGCTTGCTTCGTAGTGGCTGCGCTCATGTATTTCGGTGGCACAATCGTTATGGTGCTCCTCATTGCGGGTTGCCTCTATTGCCTCATCAGCAGCAGTAAGAAGCTTTCCAACAAGTCTCAAGAAATGCAGGAAGGCGACATCCTCTTCCAGGAAATCTTGCAGACCAACGACCAGCAAGCAGTCCTCCCCATGCTTCAGCGCCACATCGGTATTTGTTCGGCAGAACTCTTGGAGCGCTATAAGGGTTGCTTGAGCGACACGACTGAAGGTCTCTTTACAGAAAACCTCCGCACGCTCCGCAAGACATCGCACACGCTCGGACTCACCAAGCGTGAAATCAAGAACCTCCGCCGTCGCGAAACGATTTGCCTCCGCCGTACGGAACCCACTATCGCGGTGCGCCTGTCTACGGACTTCCACCTCGTGCACAACTCCCTCCGCCAGATTCTTTACGGACTTATCCGCCTTACCGAACCTGCACTTGACCACGTAGACAACAACTTCACGCCCATCAGCCAGAAGGAACGTGAGCGCTACCTCGGTCTCCGCCTCCGCGCTGAAGAAGCTATGCAACAGGTGGCTGATAACCTCCGCACACTCAACTTTGCGGGCAACGACAAGATGCGCACTGTCTTTGAAACCATCCGTGAAGACCTCCGCACCTTCCGCCACGAAGTGCTTGTAAACATGCATGCCGAGGAAGCAAACCTCTCTACGCTCACCCTCCTGCTTCACGTCATCCAGGAAACAGAACAAATCTGTGCTGAAATGTCAGACTTCGCACACTTCACTGTGCGCCTCGAGCAGATGGCTAAGTAACGACCAACACGAAAACGCTTATCTATTCCAGCGGAGCAGGACCAGGTTTCTGTTCCGCTGTTTTTTTACCCCAAAACTTTACCGCTCTGCCCCACCCCTCAAAACGTAAAAAGCGCCCTACTCGCCCCACCCCAAAATGTCACAATTTTTCGCACAGCAATACTCTTGATAATCAGCAGGTTAAATGCCCCCAAAATTATTAGTAACCTTTTTTAAAATATATTACTAATAATTTTTTTTAGGTTACTAATAATTTTTACGACAAGTAGTTTAGTTTTTTGCGCAAACGGTTTGGGGATGATTTCAACTGCGGTAAGGGTTCAAAAATCACACCTCCGACGCCCGATTTTAGGTTTCCCTCCCCCACACAAAGACATCAGAATTTTACAGTTTGCCCGCAGTGCTAAATATTTATTAACTATTTTTGCGACATCCCCTCGCGCCCGACAAGCGTCACGGGGCGACACCTGCATGTTATTATTTATCCCTCAAATCACAAATGCTATGAAAAACGCATTGCCCCTCCTCGTCTGCATCTTCATGTGGTGCATGCACCTGTCACTCTCGGCACAGGTCATCAAGGAAGAACCCTTTGCTTACTCTCAAGAACTGTTTGACGCCGCCAAGAAAGGCGACGCCGACGCTATGTATAAAATAGGCTTGTGCTACTACGTGGGCAAAGCGGGTAATCCGCAACTCCTACTGTCAGAAAATCCCCTTGAGCAAGACCATAAAAAGGCGTTTGACTTACTTTCAAAGGCCGCCAAAAAGGGTTCGGCACTCGCCATGCTCAACCTTGGCAACATGTACACTACGGGCATTGGTACGCCCAAGGGTGTTGACCTCGAATTGGCCATAGAGTGGCTTGAAAAATCGGGAGAGGCTGGGTGTCCTGACGCCTATGCAAACATCGGTTTTATGTATGCTACCAGATACCTCCTCCTTCTCCAAAACAGAATCATTAAAATAAAGAGCAAAGACGCCTCGCAGGCCTACAAGATTTGCTGCGACAAAGCCATAGAGTATTACCAAATGGCCTACGAAAAGGGTTCGGCTGTAGGCGCCTACAACATCGCCATCGCTTACAAGAATGGCGAACTGCTACGCCCCATTGATTATCAGGCACACGTAGCATGGTTGCGCAAAGCCGCAAGTCTTGGATTTTCGCAAGCTGTAAACGACTTGGCAGTAAGTTACATCACAGGCATTGGGATTGACCGCGACATCCGCTCCGGGCTCAACCTGCTGAAAATGGCGGCAAGCGCAAACGACAAAATGGCACTTCACAACCTCGGCGTCTATTCCTACAACGGCATCGGCTTTACGATGGACAAGGAGACCGCTGTGTTGTATTTCCTGCGCGCAAATCAGTATGGACAAAACAACCTCTCTGCCCTCAACGAGTGTTACGCAGCGGGGTTACAGAATGCTAAAAACTTCGCTTCCTACAATGAATGGTTCAACTACATGAACACGACCTACCCCTTGAGCGCCAAGCTCCCCGAACTCACCATTCCGCAGCGCCAGGTGGTTTACACTACTCCCATTGGTAGTGTTGTAAACGACTGCGGTTCATGGACGATTCTCAACGAGGACAGTGTTTCAATCACAGAAAACCAATACGACCTCATACAGCTGTACCCCGAGACGGGACGCCTCACCGCCATGCGCTTCGGACTCTCCACGACATTGGCAGCAGACGGTAGCGAAGAAATCCCCCTCTTTGAGCAAATGCTCAATCCCTTAGAGAAGACCACCGACGAGAATAAAATATTCTCTACCTCCCTACAAATCTTGCAGACCGACAATTACAACACCCTCAACTACCGCTCAGCAGCCTATTTCAACATGGCGGTATATTATTTTAACTTAAACCAAAAAAACAGCGTCCCCAACTACGACATTCCACAGATTTACCTCAACAAAGTCCTGGAGGAAGACCCAGAATTTGCAGAGGCAAGGGAACTCCTTTCTGTCATCGAAGAAGAGCAAGAAGCCATCCGCAAGCAAAAGCGTAAGGAGCGCAGAGCGCTGATGTGGGACTGCATTTTCAGCATTACCCAAGCGGTCGTAGACGTAGCAGCTGATATTACTGCAGATTTGGCTGAAAAAGAACGTCAGAAGCGTGAGAAAGCCGAAGCCCGTCAGGCGGAAATCAGAGCCAAGAATAAGGCCACAAGAGCAAGGCTGAGTGCGAGCCAAAAGGCTTCTAAAGCAAAATTTGCCAACAGTATTAACCGCAGATATGCAAGTCGCGCTTACAGCGGATATGTAGAACAAATTAACAACATGAAGTTATACCCCGACCGATACGACCAGCAACTAAAAGACAATGCGCAGCAACACATGGAGACCCTGCGTGTAAAGTACGGCATACCTTATCACGACACTGAGGACTGGTAACCGCACCACCCCTCACCGCAATAAAAAATGAGGCATTTTCCGATAGTGAAAATGTCTCATTTTTTCGCCATGCTTCCCTTCTGAGAATCAGCATATTAGATACCCCCAAAATTATTAGTAACCTTTTTTAAAATATGTTACTAATAATTTTTTTTAGGTTACTAATAATTTTTACGACAAGTAGTTTAGTTTTTTGCGCAACCGATTTGGGGATGCGAAAGTGGGAAAAATGCAAAAAGGAGAAAGGCGTCGCGGGGGGCTCTTTCTCCTTTAAAAATTTGGGGGTTTACTTCACCATCACCTTTTTGCCGTTGACGAGGTAGATACCCTGGGGGAGTTGACTGAGGAAGCGGATGCCCGTCAGGGGTTTCCCGTCGAGGGTGTAAATTGTGGGCGTGGCGTGGGGGGAAGTAAGGATTTGGTGTATGCCCGTGGGGGGCACTTGTTTGTAAAGTTGCACGGCAGTTTGCTTGCTCTTATAGGTGGCGAATCGCGGTGCGGCGGCGTTATACTGGAGGGTACGGTTGGTGTATTTTACACTGATGATTTCGGCATTGCCCGAGGCGTCGATGTTAATCATCCAGTTGGCGGCGTCGAGGGTTGCGTCGGTGCCGGCGTGGAGTTTATTGTCGTTAGAATTGATGGCGAGGTAAGTGCCCGCCACTGCGTCGTAGAGGGTGTAACCCAAGGCGGTCTTGCCGAGTTGTAAGACGTAGGGTGTGCCCGCCGTGCTGGTCTCCCCAGTATAGGTGCGGTCGGTGAGCGTGACGTCGCAGAAGGTGCGAATGTCTCCGCTTTGTGCGGCGAGGGCTCTGCCTTTGGTTTCACACACAATGAGGTAGTGCGCCCCGGGAGTGAGTTCGGCACTTGTGGTAATACAGGCATAGACATTACTGTCGGTTGCGCCCGAGGCGGATAAGGTGTAGGTGGCGCTTGCCTCCTCTCCCATCACGCCACTTGCGTTTACGGCATAGGCTTTAATCGTGGTGGGGGCATTGATAATGACTTGCGCCGTAGCGCCCGCCGTGAGATAGTCGCCACCGCCCACGCTGTACATCAGCGTTTCGCCTTGTGCGGTGGTGGAAATGGTGACGGTTGTGCCTTGTGCCACCTCGCCCGCTGCGAGGCTGAATGTGGGCGCAGCAGGGCGCTGGGTGACTTGCTCAAAGGGGTTTTGATAATTGTCGGGGTTGAAGGCGGTGGTGGTGACTGTGCCCCAAACGTACTGTTCTAAGCCAGGGAAGTCGATGTAAGGGTTGCGGTTGCGCTGAATCTTATAGACGGCCTCGTTGCGGTCAATTTCCTTCTGACTCACAGGGTCTTCCTTCGCCCAGCGGAGGAGCATGTTGAGCGCCCAAGTGGCATAGGCGGGATAAGATTTACCGTCGAGCATCGGACTTTCCCAATCCGCGATTTTATCTTCGTAGGCGGTGGCCATGTAGAAGTAGGTGCGCGCAAAGTCGCCCTTGTATTCATCGTTGGGCTCGAACACCGTGCCGGAATATCCTGCTACGGACGACGGACCAAGTTTACTCCAGCCGTTATAACTTGACCACGTGGGCGAATTTGTTTCGCCAAAGGGGTAGTTAGAGCGGCGCCCGTTGACATAACCGTCGGTGGGGTAAAGGTGAAAGAGGTCGGTGTACATGGGAGATGCGTCGTTAAACCAACTCTTGGGGAAGGAGTGCTCGCGGTTATAGACGTCGCCCTCGTTCTTATAATTCCCCGCCTGGTCTGTGCCAAAGGTAAAACTGCGCTTCACGGAATACATATCCCAAACGCTGCCGTCGGGGCGGCGGTCGGTAGATTTAAAGTCGTCCCAGAGGTTGGCATAACTGCGTTGCACGTGGTCGGTAACAATACGGAAGAGAGACGTTTTGAGCGAGGCGCCCGACTTGCCTTTAGCATCTGAGTAATACCCCGCTGGGACTTGCGCGAATGTTACAAGGGGGAGGAAGAGTGAGAGAATAAAGTAGCGGAACGGTCGTGTCATTGCGTTCTTAAAGATTAAGGTTGAGGAAAAACTGGAAGAAGGATGTGGCGGAAGACAACCCTTGCAGGTTTCAGCGCTCCCCCACCATTTGTATATTTCAGTTGGTAAAATTACAGAAAATCCTAAAGATGACTCGCAGTCAGAGCGAAAAATACAACTCTGGGACGGAAAAGCGGGATGGATTGTTGGTCAACTATCCGATTTCATGTAACTTTGCAGTCAATGAGGTAATTGAACTTAGGAAACCTCTGTCTATTCTTTAACCAGAATTTTAACAATTAGGCAAGTCTCTTTGCTAAATATCATGCTCAGCAAACTACTTGTCAACTTGTACCTATAAACTCGTTTACTTTATCTTAACTCATGGACAAGAATCAGCGTTACATGATGCGCGGTGTAAGCGCAATGAAGGAAGATGTGCACAACGCCATCAAGAATATTGACAAGGGTATCTTCCCCCAGGCTTTCTGTAAGATTATCCCCGACATTCTCGGCGGTGATCCCGAATACTGCAACATTATGCACGCCGACGGTGCAGGCACAAAGTCTTCGTTAGCTTATATGTACTGGAAGGAAACGGGCGACCTCTCTGTGTGGAAGGGCATTGCGCAGGATGCGTTAATCATGAACACTGACGACCTCCTTTGCGTGGGCGCTGTGGATAACATCCTCGTAAGTTCTACTATCGGTCGCAACAAGATGTTGATTCCTGGCGAAGTTATCTCTGCCATTATCAACGGCACGGACGAATTGCTCCAGCAGATGCGCGACATGGGCGTAGGTATCTATGCTACAGGCGGTGAAACGGCTGACGTTGGCGACCTCGTGCGCACCATTATCGTAGACTCTACCGTTACGTGCCGCATGAAGCGTAGCGACGTGATTGATAATGCCAACATTCGCCCCGGCGACGTTATCGTAGGCCTTTCTTCTTGCGGTCAGGCTACTTACGAAACAGAATACAACGGTGGTATGGGTTCTAACGGTCTTACTTCTGCACGCCACGACGTTTTTGCCAAGTATCTTGCTGAGAAGTACCCAGAAAGCTTCGACAAGGCTGTTCCTGAAGAGCTCGTTTATAGCGGCGGTTACAAGTTGACGGATGCCGTAGAGGGTGCTCCTTTGAATGCAGGTAAGTTGGTGCTTTCTCCCACACGTACTTATGCTCCCGTAGTGAAGAAGTTGCTCGACGAACTCCGTCCCCGCATTCACGGTATGGTACACTGCACAGGCGGTGCGCAGACTAAGGTGCTCCACTTCGTAAGTGATAACTGCCGTGTGATTAAGGATAATATGTTCCCCGTACCTCCCCTCTTCAAGGCGATTCATGAACAGAGCGGCACGGACTGGTCTGAAATGTACAAGGTATTCAACATGGGTCACCGCCTTGAAGTGTACGTTTCTCCCGAAGATGCTGAGCGCGTAATCGAAATCTCTAAGAGCTTCAACATCGACGCACAGATTGTTGGTCGCATTGAGGAAGGCAAGAAGAGCCTTACCATCAAGAGCGAGTTTG
>JAEIGA010006837.1_pt1 | contig 17336 bp, 23 predicted proteins | sample 9270691 | NCBI WGS metagenome assembly JAEIGA01 (sample SAMN17057246, study PRJNA624740) | gut metagenome | biome: biome; isolation source: fecal sample | host: Bos grunniens | place: China: Xizang | collected 2019 | reverse complement strand
TTACTTGAAGCTGAAGAGACACATATGGTCAACGGCACTGAAATGCCTGAAGAAGACCTTGAAGAGCTGGACTGGCTGGGCGAGTTCAACGACGTGTACATGGAGTTTCTGCTTAAGGAGCACGAGGTATCGGAGTTCTACGCATCCCGTGGCGTAGAGTTCATCTGGGATTGATGATTGGACGAGTTAGCGCCCATGCTGGCGGTTTCATAACCCGTGAACATTCCGTGAAAAAGAAGTAGCGGAAAAATCCGAGGTCATGACAGGAATCTCGGAGTGGTATAATCGGACGTAGTCCGAAAGTCGAAAGGAGCCGAAATGGCAAACATGTTCACCCGCACCATCACCACTTACGAAGCGACTGCTTATGCTATCAAGTGGGTCGAGGGCAAACCTGAAGCGGAAGAGCTGGGTAAGGCGCGCTTCGTGGCGTCGAACGCCAGCAAGACCGATGCACGCGCAGCCCTGCGTGCCGCCGGCGTAGCCGTCAAGCGCGGAACCGAAGTCAACATCGTTGAGGTTGATTCCGTGGTATACGGCATGTCGGTAGACGAGTTCATGGCGCACGCCAAGCCCGTCGAGCGCAAGGTAGCCGCTCAGGATTAGCCCAGCCACGGGGAGGGGAGAAACGCCTAGCTCCCCTCCCGTTCTCGGCGTCGAGCACCTTGGAAGGTTTGAAGCGACGCAAGGCACCCGCTCACGAGCGCACTGTTCTCTTTTATTCCCATTCTCTTTCAGTGCGTTCGCGTGCGGGTTGGGAAACGCAGTCAACGGGCTGCACCCGCAAACAGGAAGGAGCCAGAAATGGCAGAAGTACAGGCAATCGAGAAGGTCAATCTCAACACCGAGCTGAGTGAGAACGCTACTAGCGTCTATTGCTCCGTGCAGGGCGGTGACCGCAAGACCAAGGCGCTTGTCTACAACGCAAGCAACAATCCCGAGCACAAGGTGGCTGATTTCATCAACAAGACCATCATGGTCAAGGACGTGCTAGTGGAGATTATTCAGGTCGAGAACGAGGAAACGGGCGAGCTGGAAGAAGCACCTCGCGTTGTCCTCATCGACGATAAGGGAAAGGCATATCAAGCCGTCTCCGCTGGCATGTTCTCGGCAATCAAGAAGGCCATTCAGATTTTCGGCCAACCTACTTGGGATGAGCCGCTGCCAATGCTCATCAAGCAGGTGAGCGTCAAGCGCGGTTCCATGCTTACCTGCGAGGTCAAACTCTAGTCTGTTCTTGTTCGGCAAGGGGTGGGGCGTTTAGCCCTACCCCTTAACTTTTCTAAGGAGGTGAAAGAGAAATGGCTGAGATGAGCTATGCGGTCAAGGTGGACGGTGATTACGTAGTTGGTTTGTATGACCAGCGTGTAGCTACCTCCAAGAACGCGCACTTCGATGATGCAATCAACATTCATTTGCCGTCGCGTGTATCGTCGTTCGCACACATCATCAAAGCCCACGCCAAGGAAGGCGCGGCCATCACAATCGCGTCGAGAGATGTAGATACAACGGTCGTGACGTTGGAAGCGTGGGATGAAGCTCACCAAGACTAATTAGTACGGGCTGCGCAAAAGCAGCCCTAATTTTCACAAGGAGATAATATGGATATTCTGAGATTCGCAGTAGCAGCCGTTGCGGTAATAATGCTCACTTTAAGCGCGTTGGTAGTTCGTAATGACACGGAAAACAAACAGCCGTGGGCAACCGTGGCATTAGCTCTGAGCATGGCTGTGCTATGCACGATACGATAGGAGGATAGTAATGGCGTATAACGCATCGCAAGCAAAATCACCAGTATGCTATAATCTGAGGGAGACGAATTGGCAAGCATATGTAGACGGTCTTACTTTCTGCTTCTCAACAGCAGCCCATAGAGACAAGTTCCTCAATGAGTGCGAGGGGCGCAAGGAATGGCTGTCTGATTCAATGTCTAGAAGGTTCCACCTTCCCTGCGACTTCTCCATGCTTGCCCTCTTCCAGCTTTACATGCAGATAGAAGGTAGAGGGTTCCATGTGGTAGATGCTAATAACGGCGAGGTGTACGAATCGCCGACAAGCGTTCTTTTCGAGGTGTCGTGTGATGGCACGCTCTAGGATAAGCTGGAACCCGTCTCAGAAGAAGCGCCTTCGCAAAGCCGTGTCCTCGTACAACGCCGCTATCACGCGCATGGAGAAGAGCGGCAAGTACGACGCCCTGCCGAACCGCACTAGCGTTGAGCGCGAGATGGGGTTAATCGAGACGCGCGACGAACTAAGGCAGAGGGAGAGGGAACTGGGACGCATCCTGAAGAAGAACAACCCAGAAGCCGATAAGCCAGTAGACCTCAGCTCTAACGGCACACTCGTTGTTCCACAGTATTTGCAGAAGGAGATACAGCTTGCCGCTAGGTCAATCAACAAGAGAAGGCTGTCACAGAGATTTCAATTGTTTGATGATTTAGCAGATGTGTCGAAAGCAACTGAGTACGCACGGTACAGCAACAAGAACCTCATGGACATTGACGAGGATGATTATTACGACGGGGATGATTTAGACGCCTTATGGGAGGAACTGTATCCGCAGACCGCCAAATATGCTGATAAGTTCATAGAAGCATGGAACGAGTACAACGGTGACCCCCTTGTTCCTGGTGTTATTGAGTTCATGGCCGAACAATATCCTGACGAACTAGCTTTGATATTCGAGAGCGGAGATGACGAAGTTAGCATAAACTACATTTATAGTGCAGAAAAAAGTGCTGACAAGACCCCTGTTGTTTTAAGGCATGACAATATAATTTCATATTGGAATGATATCTATGTCAAGTATGCAGGCATGTCGCACCCAGATTATGCGGGAGAATAGGAAAGATGAATGCATAACGAAGATTACACCTTTAATACAGGCGAGTTCGAGGATTGGGAGGAGGGCTTGCTCATGCGGACGTACACGGCTGACTTTGAAACAACAACAGACCCGAGCGACTGCCGTGTATGGGCATATGCTGTATGCGATGTGCGCAACCCTGATTTCGTTGTTTACGGCAACTCCATAGGTGATTTCATAGAGTGGTGCAGGGCTTCGGCCAACTGTCAGCTATATTTTCACAACCTCGCGTTCGACGGTGCTTTCATAATGGACTGGCTAGAGCGCAACGGCTGGCTATGGGTCGAGGACGCAAAGCATGTGAGCGACCAGACGTACACCACGCTTATTAGCGATATGAACCAGGTCTACCAGATAACACTATACTTCACGAATTATTTCAAGGTCAAGATTTACGATAGTTTCAAGGTAATACCGTTGAGCGTTAAGCGCATGGCCAAAGACTACGGGCTTGACGAGGGCAAGGGAGAGCTGGACTATGAAGCATACAGGGAGCCAGGGCATGAGCTGACAGACGAGGAAAAGGACTATATCAGGAGAGACGTTCAGATAGTCGCTAAGGTTCTCGTGGACTTCATAGACGAGGGGCTTACCAAGATGACGGCTGGCAGCAACGCGCTGTACACTTATAAGAAGATGCTTGGAGGGGACAAGGGCTTTCGTAGGATGTACCCAGTTCTCAGCTCAGAGGAAGATTCGTTCATAAGGAAGGCGTACAGGGGCGGCTTCACGTACGTCAACCCCAAGCACCAGGCAAAGGAGCTGGGAAAGGGGATTGTGTTCGACGTCAACAGCCTGTATCCGTCCGTGATGCACGATGAGATGCTGCCATACGGCAAGCCAGAGTGGTTCGATGGTGAGCCTGAGCCTAGTTCAAGGCGCCCGTTATGGGTAGCCGCCGTCTGTTGCCGCTTCAAGCTAAAGCCAGGGCATATACCCTGCATACAATTGAAGGGCAACTTCAGGTTCAAGCAAACGGAATACATAGAGAAATCAGGCGTCGAGGTCGTGTTCACCGTGACAAACGTGGATTGGGAACTGATAAAGATGCAATACGAGCTACGCAACGTGCGGTGGTTGGGCGGGTACATGTTCAAGGCAAACGAGTGGCAATTCAAGGAGTACGTTGACAAGTACACAGAGCAGAAGGTTCAGGCCGCTAAGGATGGCAAGTCAGGAAAAAGGCAGATAGCAAAGCTGATGTTGAACAGCCTTTACGGAAAGTTCGCCACTAGGATAGAGGTACGCGGTCGCAAGCCCGTGCTCATGGATGATGACGTGGTTCACTACGTTGACTTGGAACCAGAGGAAAGGAAACCCGTCTACCTCCCCGTAGGAGTATTCGTGACGGCATATGCAAGGTTCAAGACGATAACGAGCGCCCAGGCCGTTTACGACAGATTCGTATATGCGGACACCGATTCTCTGCACCTGCTTGGAACGGAGATACCAGATGTTCTCGACGTAGACCCGTACAGGCTTGGCGCATGGAAGCACGAGAGCACGTTCACACGTGCGAAGTTCCTACGGGCTAAGTGCTACACGGAAGAGATAGGCGATTCCCTCAGCACGCATGTGGCAGGGATGCCGTCTAACGTTCATTCACAGGTCACGCTAGACAACTTCGACTTGGGAGCGACCTACGAGGGCAAGCTGTACCAGAAGCGAGTGCCAGGAGGTATAGTTCTAGTGCCAGGAGAGATGCAGATAAGGGAGTAGCCATGTTCAGCATAGAATACAAACCGTCAGATGACACTTGGTACATGTTCTTCGGAAAGCGCGTTGTCATGACGTTCGGCGGAAAGTACGTCAGGAGGGAGTGGAGTAGCCGCTTCCCATCGACCATGTGTGAAAGACCAGTAGTAGAGCTGTTGTGTGCGGAAGAGCTTTACTCACGCCTTGACAACTGCGGAAACGAAGTGTTCACCAACCATGTCTTGAGCATTTTGTTCTAAAAGTTCTTGCAACCAACAACCGAATATGTTACAATAGAGGGCTTGCGCAGCCCTCTTTTTTATGGTATAAAGAGGGTGGTAGAAGGGAGGTGCAAAATGCCTTATGTATTCGTGGAGGAACTGGGCGAAGGCCAGGAGGAAGCTGCTGTAATCACTCGTGAGGAACACGAGCAGACAGTCCTTGACCTAGAGGAAGCCAGAACCCAGAGAGACGCAGCCATTGAAAGGGCTGAAACTGCTGAGAAGGGTTGGCGTGAAGCCAAAGAGAAGTATGCCAACACTTTCCTCAGCACGCCTTCGGGAATGTCGTTCAGGACAGACCCGCCGAAGGCAACCCCTATGTCAGTAAAGGAATTGTTCAGTAGGAAGGACGCATAAATGCCCCGCAAACCGTCTGAGGAAATCATCGAAGCAGCCAAGCACAATTTGAACCCTGTTGACGTAATCAACGCCGTTCTGAACGAACCCGAATGCGCTGACCTGCGCCAAGCGCTGATTGACGCCAACCTGGTCAATGAAATCAAGGAGGTAGATTAGCATGCCTAATCCAGTACAGGTATACGACAACACCGAGTCCCTTCATAATATCGGCGAGTTCATCATGAACTACCAGCCGTACCAGAACGCTTTCGTCAGCGCGCTCGTGAACCGCATCGGGCTGACCATTGTAACGTCGAAGATGTGGAACAACCCGTGGGCGGTTTTCAAGCGTGGTTACATGGAGTTCGGCGAGACGGTCGAGGAAATCTTCGCGAACATATCCAAGCCCCATAGCTTCTCACCGAGCGTTGCGGAGAAAGAGGTGTTCAAGCGCGAGATTCCCGATGTGCGTGCAGCGTTCCACACCATGAACTACCAGAAGTTCTACAAGGTGACCATTCAGAACGACCAGCTCAGGCAAGCGTTCCTCTCGTGGTCTGCAATCACCGACCTCATCGCCCGAATCGTGGACACGCTTTACACGGGCATGAACTACGACGAGTACGTGACCATGAAGTACATGATGGCGCGTGAGATTCTGAGCGGCCAGATGCACTACACCACCGTCGATTCGTCGGATAACAAGGACACCATCGCCAAGATTCGCGCCATGTCGAGCAAGTTAACGTTCCTAACCCCCGACTACAACCGTGCGGGTGTGTACAACGCAACCGACAAAGCCAATCAGTACATCATCATCGACGCTGACTACGAAGCAGAGATTGACGTCGATGTTCTGGCCGTCGCGTTCAACATGAACAAGACTGACTTCCTTGGAAGGCTCATCATCGTGGACTCGTTCAGCGAGCACGACACCGAGCGCCTTTCTGAGCTGTTCGGCGATGACGTTGCATACACGGAGTTCACCAGCGACGATATCACGAACCTCGGGAAGATTCACGGTATCCTGATGGACGGTGACTGGTGGATGGTTTTCGACAACTTCCAGGAGATGACCCAGAACTACAACGGCGAGGGTCTTTACTGGAACTATTGGCTGCATTGCTGGAAAACGTTCTCTGCGTCCCCGTTCGCGAACGCTTCCGTGTTCACGGAGTCCACTGGCTCCATCACCAGCGTAACGGTAAGCCCGTCAACTGCGAGCATGTACGCTGGAACCGCCATGTCGTTCGGCGCGACGGTCGTTGCGTCTGGAATCATCGACCAGTCTGTGAAGTGGAGCGTGACTGGCAGCGAAGACCTTGCGAGCGGCACTACGATAGACGAGTGGAGCGGATACCTGGTAATCGACTCTGAGGAAGAGAACACGGAGCTGACCGTCAAGGCCACGTCCGTTGCCGATTCTAGCAAGTACGGGACTTCCACGGTGACCGTCGCAAACCCTTCGTAGCCGTTACCGTAAGCCCTGAAAACGGTAACGTAGATATGTGGGGCACCCTCGTGTCCGACATGCAAACAGGGTTGCAGGTCAGCGGCCATTCGATTACTGGCACGCTGGCTAACTTGACCGAAGGGCAGCTTGTGACCGACTGGGGAGCGGGTCATTTCATGGCCTTGAAGTTCGTGAAGAACGACCCCGACGTAACGAGCGTCAAAGTAGGCCTGACTCCTTCTGAGGGGTCTGGCCTGGTTGAGCTGGACGAGGACATGAACGGTGTGTTCAAGGTCACCGACAAGGACGCCCAGAGGTTCACGGTACAGCAATCGGACAGTACAGATACAAGCACGGTTTACTACGATTTGTCTGGACTTATTTTAGAGTAGGTGGTTAAATGCCTAACTTCACCCCATCGGGTAAGGTGCGCATAGGTCGAGTGCCGTTCGACAACTCTTACCGTCATACCATGACGTTCGCCAGTCTTGCGGCACAGACCACCTTTTTCTCGTCTTGCTGCACGCAGGCGTTGGAGAAGGACACCTATACGTACATAAGGATGAACAACAGCATTCGAGTCCAATTCAACGCGGAGCAACTGTACACCTATGATTACGTGATGTACCAGAACAGCAATTACGGCAACAAGTGGTTCTACGCCTTCATCGTGGGAGTCAACTACATCAACGAGAACACCACAGAGCTTGTTCTAGAGCTGGACGTGATGCAGACGTGGTACTTCGACTACACGCTAGTTCAGGGTTTCGTGGAGAGGGAGCATGTCAGCGATGACACAACAGGGCTTCATCTGAACCCAGAGCCACCAACGGAGATGCTTTATTTCTACGACGAGGTTGTAGACCATAACTGGGACGTGACTAACTGCTACATAGTCCTGCTCGTGAATGCTTACCCACACTGGAACGTGTCGCAGAACGCCGTTCTCGGAAGCGACCCGCAAAGCGGTGGTTTATACCAAAACCAGTACAACGCCTGCAAGGTGCTTCTATATAAAGGCTGGGAGCCTGCGTCAATGTCACGTTTCAAGGAGGACATGGAAGCATTCAACGGCAGCGGTGCGGCAGAGACTATATGCGACGCCTTCACCGTCCCCGCTTCGGCTATCGATGCCAACAACGTGATTACGCTGCAAGTCAGAATCGGCGATATCGTCCAAGACAGAACAAACGTCTACACTTTAAGCGACGGCGGCATTCCGCAGTCTGTGATAAACCTGGTTTCAAGGCCGTACACGATAAACGGTTACACGCCTAGGAACAACAAGTTGCTCTGCTACCCGTATTGTTACCTTGAGGTAGGTGACTACACGGGCAGAACAGACGATTACCGCTGGGAATACTTTCAGCTTGATAACGGGAACGCGAGATTGGTGGATAGGAAAGCAGGTGTATCGGATTGCCAGGGTTACGTGGTTCCAGTGAACTACATGGGTGACCACGTCGGCAACGATGCGTCTAACTACAAGAACTTCAAACCGTTCACTTACGACTTCAACAATAAGATATCATGGGTTTACTCGGCGTATCAGACATGGGCTGCGCAGAACGCCGTGACCAACCAGCTTGCCGTAATCGGCTCAATCGCAAGCATGACGGCTGGCGCCACCGCTGGACTTAACGCTGGGGCGAAGGCGTTCGGCCAGGGCGCGGGAGCCATTGGAACGCTTGAAGCCGCTGGAATAGACCCGTCAGCAGCCCGCTCTTCATGGGGGCATTACGCCAACCAGATTACTAGGGAGAACGTTAGCGCATATCCCGTGGCAGGCGGCTTGATGGGCATTGGAACCGTCCTCGGAAACGTCGAGCGCATGAGAAGGACACCAAACACGGCTCGCGGGAACACGTCTGGAAACTCCAAGCTTCAGAACGGTTTCGCGGGTTGGTATCATGCGAAAGTGGCAATCAGGCAAGAGTTCGCCAAGATGCTCGATGACTTCTTCGATATGTTCGGCTATCAGGTTGACAGGGTGAAAGTACCCAACCGCACGGGGCGTCCCTATTGGAACTACGTGAAGATGCAGAACAGTTGTCATAGGGGGAACGTCCCTAGCGACCAGATGAGCAAGATTAACCAGATATACGACGCGGGTATCACGTTCTGGCACACGTCGGACGTGGGCAACTACTCGCTCGATAACAGACCATCATAGAAAGGAGGTGAATATGAGTTACGCTGACAACATGATGCTACACTCTGGTCTGAGGATGCCAGACGGCAGTCCGTTCGGGGGAATCATGCAGAACGGCAACCGCTCACAGGAAGCTGAGAACGTTCTGATGAACCAGAACACCTACTGGATGTACCTGTGGCGTCTGCTAGACCTGAGCATGAGCGTGTTCGAGTGGCGAAACCTCCCCAAAGGCGTTGACCCTAGAATGTTGGAGTTCTGGCTGATGAGGAACGGCTTCTGCGTGTTCTTCTACGACGAGGATTTGAAGTCCTCAACGCTCGCAGAGAACAACGCGCCAGAAGGCTACGCCGTATTGCAGGCATTGATAAACGGCCCTTGGGACATGTACAACTATCCAACCAAGAGAACCGCATATGCTGTGAACGGCTTGAACGTAAATCTTGACGAAACCAACAGCGTGCTCATTTTCAACGACTACCTCAGAGTCCCCATATTCCCAACCCTTCAACTCTACGCACAGAGATTGGCCGAAATAGACCGTACCATCGACGTGAACGTGATGAACCAGAAGACTCCGAAGATTATCAGGTGCAACGACAAGCAGCGATTGACGTTCAAGAACATAATGATGCAGGCACAGGGAAACGTCTACTGGATACTCGGAGACAAGAACATTGATTTGAAAGACGTTGACATTCTAGACGTGACGGCTCCTTACGTGGGCAACGAGCTGCAAATTTTGAAGCACCAGTATTGGAACGAAGCCTTAACCTTCTTAGGCGTGGAGAACGTAACCACGGAGAAGAAGGAGAGACTTGTATCGAACGAGGTCATGAGCAACATGGGTGACGTGGAAGCGCAGCGCTTCGTGAGGTTGAACGCGAGGAAGAACGCATGCAACCAGATTAACGAGCTTTTCGAGCTGGAAGTGGACTGCGACTTCAGGAGCGGCATATACATCAAGGCCGACGGATACGGAGCGCAGAACATCGCGACCACTGGCATGAACCCGAGCGTCACGCCCACGCAGGGCGGCGAGGGTTACGAGGTGAGCAGCGATAGCGCTGGCTTGCTTCAGCGCATACGAGCCATGTTGGGGGTGTAGCATATGAGCAAGTACACAACCATGCTGCGCTGGCTGGTCGAGAGCTATGGCGAGGGTCATGACGTGCCTGTTGGACAGCGCTACCCAGACGAGGTTTACAAAGCGCTCGGCCTGTCGGAGTACCCCATCTTCGACGCCAACTACCGCGCCCCGCTGAACGACAAGATTATCGACCATTTCTATTTCAGGGAAATAGGCTTCGAGACGGCTGGAATGTTCAGCTTCTACATGCGCCGAACCATGAACGAGATAATGCCGAAGTACAACGCGCTGTACGCAGCCCAGATGACAATCGACCTAGAGCATCCGCTATCGGATTACGCCCGACATTACGTAGAGCTGTGGAACGAGAACAGGAACGAGACGTGGACAGCCGACCGTGACGAGGAATGGAGCCGAACGCACGATAGGAGCTGGGCTGAGGACAAGTCGCGCAACTGGGCTGAGGACAAGAGCCGAAACTGGACTGAGGACAGGAGCGGCAACTGGTCTGAGGACAAAGACGAGAACTGGACTGAAGCCAAGGAAAAGACCATTGACAAGACTGGCTACGAGAACGCTTCCTCCGACACAGAGCAGGATTGGTCGGAAGTGGACGGCGAGAGCGCCAGCACGGTCAAGAGCGACAACATGGAGACTAGCGTTATCGGCTCTTCCAGCGGAGAGAACAGCAACACCTCGTCAAACACGAGTCACAACAGGAACGTTTTCCAGGACACGCCCATGTCCCTCCTGAACAATGACCCGACTTCTGGACAACCTACAATCGAGGGTCTTAACTACGCCACCACGGTCACATACGATGATGGCAGCGGAACGACCCAGGACAGCGGTAGCACGGAGAGCGTTTCAAGCGAGTCCACGTCACAGAGCCGCGACATGTCGGAGTCAGTTGACAAGACAACGGACAATCTCGGCTCTAAGACCGAGAGCACGGAAGCGTCCAAGATGGTTTCCAGCAACGACGTGGAGAGCGAGGACGGTTCTGGAACCAAGGTCAATTCCAGCGTCGGGCATGACGATAGCGACGGCTCAGGGACGGACGCCGCTTCCAGCGTAGGCACTGACGGCGAGCAGAGCGTCGGCGCTGACAACCGAAGCGATGCAGGACAATCTAGCCGCGACGATACGGGAACCAAGGTCAATGACGATGACGGTGACAAGCGCTTCGACGTTTACGGCATAAACCGCTCTTGGGCTTCCCTCATGGAAGAGCTGGCCGACAAATGGGTTAACATAGACATGCTGGTTATAGACGATTTGGAAACGCTCTTCATGGGCGTATGGTAGGAAGGGGAAGGAATGGACTACAACAGCGTTCCACACATAGCGGGAATATCTCAATTCCGCTTCTGGTGCCAGAAGGTATTACCAGCCGTGTATGATGATTCGCTGTCGTACTACGAGCTGCTTTGCAAGGTCATCGACAAGCTGAACGAGCTTATAACCAAGGACAACGAGCAGTCAGAGGTAATAAACCTGTTGGCAATCGAGCTGGAAGCGCTTAAGAAGCTGTTCGAGAAGTTCCAGGAAAGCGGTTTCGATGATTATTACCGCGAGCAGATTGAACAGTGGATGGCCGATAACTTCAACGAGTTCATGGCTGCGAGGATTAAGAACGTGTTCTTCGGCCTTACGGATAACGGTCATTTCGTCGCGTACATCCCAGACGATTGGAGCGAGCTGGTGTTCGACACTGGCTTCGTCTACGGGGAAGACACTTACGGTCGCTTGATTCTGCGGTGGGACGTGGATGACAGCGACGGAAACGTAAACCAGCGACCCGAGAATTGGAGGTAGAATCATGACGGTTCGCGAATATGTCGGGGCACGGTACGTGCCGCTTTTCATGGGTGATTGGAGCAGCGCGGTTTCCTACGAGCCGCTTTCCATCGTTTCCCATCAGGGTGATTCTTACACGTCAAAACAATACGTGCCTACTGGAAAGCAAATCACAGACGAGCAATACTGGGCTAAAACAGGAAACTACAACGCGCAGGTTGAAGCGTACAGGCAAGAAGTGCAGACGTTCGACGGGAGAATTACAGACGCCCAGGGAGATGTGGACGCACTTGAAAGCTATATAGGCAAGTTTGAAGATGACATTGTGATAATCGGCGATAGTTGGAGCGAGCCATATAGCGCAAGGCATTCTACTACCTGGACTAGATGGCTTGGAGATTACACTAAAGCCGATATTCATAACTATGCTCGTGGCGGCTCGACTGTATCGGGGTCTCCAGGAAACTGGAATTTCAACGGAAATTTCAGGGGGCAAGTCGATGCTGTTATAGCCGACACTAGTTTCACGCATTCAAAAGTGGGGTTAATAATTATAGAAGGCGGTGTAAACGATTATAGGGGCGGTTTATCGTATAACACTGTTGTTGATTCTTTTAACTCCCACATCAGTAGACTCCATGCCGAATTTCCAAAGGCAAGAATAATTTGCGTGCTAAATCATGAGGTTTTAATCTCAGACGAACAATATAGATATATGCATACCGTACAATTCTCGTTGTCTAAAGTCGCAGAATGTTATACGACATTTGATTGGCTTCTTTATCCTGGGGAATATAATACAACTGATTACGTGCATCCTAATGAAAATGGCTATAAGACATTTCTCCAAGATATGCTGGCAATAATGTATGGTGGCGTGCCCAATCCTAAACCAGAATATATGGCGATTGATTTCACTGATAATAACTCCAACAGAATAAAATTCTTACTTGGCAGTTATGAAACAAAGGGTGTACTTCAATCAATCGGCTGTATTTATGTGCCTGTTATTACTAGTATGCCAAGCGGTTATGTTATACAGTTCGATGTTAATAGAGATGGTGAGATAACAACCGAAGGTTTTACTCTGCATTCAATAAGTAATTTTAAGAAATACATTGTAAACCCTGCAACAACTTTCCCTCAAATGATACCGAATGATTATCCGACAACTAACAAAAACGTATATTTTGGCCTTACTGCTCGCCCCGCTGACATTAACGAAGTCAGGCAAGTTACAAATATGCACTTTGCGATTAAATTTGTTAATTACGATGTTCAGGGTGTTAAATGCTTCGGGCATTCTAACGGTCAATTCCCATTCCCTGATATAATGAATTATTAGATTGGAGAACAATGAACGGTATAGACATTAGCAACTGGCAGGCAGGTCTTGACGTGCGCTCTTTGCCTGTGGACTTCTGCATCTGCAAGGCCACCGAGGGAATCGGCTTCGTGGACGGGACGTGCGATTGGTTCGTGCAACAGTGCATCGAGAGCGGAAAGCTGTGGGGCTTCTACCATTTCGCACGCGAGAACGACCCCGTAGACGAAGCGAACTACTTCTATGAGAACTGCAAGAACTATTTCGGTCAGGGCGTCCCCGTGCTGGATTACGAGATTGACAACTACGATAATCGCGAGTGGTGCGAACGGTTCATCAACCGCGTCCACGAGTTGAGCGGCGTGTGGTGCCTGCTCTACATCAGCGCTTCCAGGTGTCCTCAATATCACGGCTCTTGGTTGCCTGATAAATGCGGTCTTTGGGTTGCTGGCTATCCGTGGCCTAACCCGAATTGGACTGACGAGCCTATGCCATACGACGTCAGCCCGTTCCCGTGGTGCGTCATCTGGCAATTCACCAGCTCGCTCCAACTGGGCGGCATGAATCTTGACGGTAACGTGGCGTACATCGACCGTGACCAGTGGATGCGCTACGTAGCAGGCGATTCGGCTCCTGCGCCTGCTCCTGCGCCTGCTCCCGTTAAAGGCACCGACGAGCTTGTTCGCGAAGTTCTCGCTGGCTGGCACGGTGAGGGCGATGCTAGGCGCGCTTCCCTCGGATGGCGTTACGACGAGGTTCAGAACCGCATTGACGAGCTGTACGAAATCGCCGATGCTGTAATCCGCGGCGAATGGGGCAACGGCTGGAACCGCGAGCAAGCGCTGAACGGGTGCGGTTACCCCTATGACATTGTTCAGGGCATCGTGAACGCAAAGTTAGGATAGTGGTCTTATGGTTACGCCCGACATACATTGGGTTTTAATAGCAATATCTTGCGGCTTTATGCTTCAAGACCTCATAACGGGTTTCGTTGCCGCCGTTATCAACAAGTGCGTCGATTCCACTAGTATGAAGAACGGGTTATGGCACAAGTGCGGGTTCATGTTGGCCATCGTGTTCGGGTGCTTGTGCGAGTACACCATGAATTACATTGACCTAGGTTTTAGCATCCCCGTACAAGATGCAGTATGCACGTTCATCATACTCACCGAAATGGTGAGCAATTTGGAGAACCTTGGTAAAATATCTCCTGAACTAGGCTCATCTAAGTTCATGGATATATTCAAGACACCACCGAAGAACGGGTGATTGACGTGAAAGCGATGATGTGCTATCATGGAACCGTTAAGGCAGCGCCGATGATGACCGAACAGCTCGAACTTATCCGAGCGCACAGGTGGAATACCCTGCGGAGGTTCACTGGAAACTTGCAAATTCTGTGCTGTACATCATCGGAATGCGCTTAACCTACATATGCCCCTCTCCCCGCACAACGGCTGAGAGGGGCTTTTTCTAAGGAGGATAAATGGCCTACGGACTACTGGCAAAAATAGGCGTGATAAACACAACCCACTCAACCGCCAACCCGTGTAATATTCAGACAGTAGATAACATCGTCATGCTGTGCGATGATTTGGACATAAGCAACTATACGGCGAACGATGTGCTGTTGGAGTTGAGCGCCCACTCCATGCGGCCAGATACGGAAATAACGATTCCTGTTTGCGTCACGGAGGGAAGCACTACAAGGATAGCACCTTTGACCATCAACATAGCTGGTGAGTTATCGTTGCCATTCTCGTATACAAGCGCAACGGTTCATCTCAATGGTGTTTGCTGGCATGTCAACTCCCGATTCTACACACCAGCCAAGGGAAATATCTACAATAACGGAACTTCCCCATTGAATGCGATGTGATATGGAATATTTATACTGGAACATAAAGGTACCCCTATCGTATAACTGTCTTTGGAACTTTATCCTTGGCATGCGCGGTGGGGGCAAGACATATGGCGCACTCCAATACGGTGTGTCTCAATTCCTGAAGAATGCCTCGCACGGCAGGACATGGCAATTTATGTACATACGCCGAATGAAAGCGGAGCTGGACAAATTGACCACTATGAGGAATGGGCGATTGTTCAACGCCGTGCAAAAGGAGTTCCCCGAGAACACCCTGAAAGCTGAGAGCAACACGCTTTACTGTGACGGTAAGATAATGGGGTACTCGCAAGCGCTGTCCACGGCGTCAATTTTGAAGTCAGACGCCTTTCCAAACGTGAATTTAATCATCTTCGATGAGTTCATCATAGACAACCGTGGTACCTACCATTACTTGAAGGATGAAGTTACGAAGTTCCTAGACCTATACGAGACTATCGCCCGTGGGCGCGACGTTACGGTGCTGTTCTTGTCGAACGCCGTCACGATAACGAACCCCTACTTCGATTACTTCCACCTTAACAAACCAGCCAACGGCAATATACAAAGATTCGGCTCATCCAAGGAGATATTAGTACAGAATTTCGTGTCACAACCTTTGTCGATAATGAAGAAGCAATCTCGTTTCGGTCAGATTATCAATGGAACGGAATATCTAGATTACGCATACGACAACGAATGGTTGTTGGACAACACAGATTTTATAGCACAGAAGCCCAGGCGTTGCGAGTATTTTCTCACATTGCTATATAAAGACACGAAATTAGGGATATGGCTTGACAACAAAGATTGGATGTACTACGTAAGTTTAAACGTAGACGAGCAATATCCGAAGGTTTATTCGGTGACAACAGATGACCACAAGCCCAACGTGATGCTATTCCACGCGGGTAGAAAACTACCTTGGCTGAAAAACTTGCAAGATGCATATGAAATGGGTGCTGTCAGATATGAAAGCATTAAATTAAAGAATTGGTTTAGAGATATTATGAGGATGTGCGTATAATGGCTTGGATTGACTATCAAGGGTTGACCAATATGTACACGTACATGGGGTGGTCAACCATCACAGACCCCACTAGCCTGCAATATCAGCTTCGAGAAGATGCCGGGGAGAACTACGACTCCGAAGGTTTTGGAATAATCGACGGTCGTTACGTCATCGCCTGCACGGAACGTTACGGCGGGGTTGGGGACGCTATCGACTGGACTCTTGCCAATGGTAACATACTGCATACTATCATTGGCGACATTAAATCATCGAGTGACCCTAACAATAATGGATGGGGTCATGTGTCAGGGAGCAGCATCAGCATCATAGAGTTTGTTGTTAATACTGCAACATGGTACAATCCACCTCATGTGAACCCAGGAAACCCAGGTTGCCACCCCGAATGGGCTGGGCAGCTTCAAGGTTATGTTAATTGCGGAAACTACTGGGGTAGCATTACACCAAGCGGTAGCGTTGGCACCATGCCTGATTTGATGTTCATAAGCGGAATGCGCTATTCAAATGGGGCTATCCGTAAAGTGTCATACCTTGCAACGTTGCAAGAAGATGGTTACATGTACTTCAACGATGACATGTTCTGGCGTTGCTCTCGTAATGGTGCAAACGTTCAGGTATTCTATCCTTCTAAGAACATCTGGATAAGAACAAACTCTTTATGGGACATTCAAATTGGTGCATTCATACAGGGTAGTAGTTCTGGAAACGCTGGTTCTGGTGCTGGTGTATCCCCGAACGCAAATGTCGAAACAGCTGTAAAATGGATGATTTCAAAGGCTAGTAACGAATATGTTACTTACTCTCAGAGTGTTAGAAACTTGAAGAACCCTGACGGTGATTCATATGACTGTTCATCGTTTGTCATCACAGGGTTTTATGTTGGAGGATTTGATGTTGCCGCTATATACACGGGCGATATGAAATCTGGGTTTATGGCGCTTGGTTTTGAGTGGATACCAGGGTGGTCTTTCCCTGCCGATGAACTTGTTCGCGGTGATATTCTGCTTAATGAAGTCAATCATACACAGGTTTATATTGGTAATAATCAAGACGTTAACTGTGGGAGTACGCCAGCCCGTGTTATTGCTCATGCTAACGATAGATGGGGTGAAGGTTGGGATGGTGTTTTGAGATATGCAGGTTAAATGTTTTAAGCGTAATTATGGCACTAGTGTTTGCGTGAATAAGTGTCCATTTAGATGCGAATGTGAAAGAGAGTGGAGTAAACAACTTATCAGAGAAGCACGAAAGAAGGATTTCAAATGGGTAAGATAGTTGTTGGCGTTGGTGTTTGTATTAGTATTATGTTAATGGGATGGTGCTTAGTTAGTGTTGGTGTTATTGAAGATGATATAGAGTGAACTGAGTAGATTGATTAAGGTGGATGTAGAGGTTTTGACTGTTAAGTTGAAATATAATCTACA
>JAEIGA010006836.1_pt1 | contig 17336 bp, 18 predicted proteins | sample 9270691 | NCBI WGS metagenome assembly JAEIGA01 (sample SAMN17057246, study PRJNA624740) | gut metagenome | biome: biome; isolation source: fecal sample | host: Bos grunniens | place: China: Xizang | collected 2019 | reverse complement strand
TTCTATAAACATTATATCATATTGATTTTAGAAGTCAACTATTTTAATATACATTTTTTACACTTTACATTTTTACTTACTTATTATGTATTGAATAAGTGCTAATGCTACTATTATTCTAAATGCTTTAACAATATTTTCATAGCACCATTTTTTTATTTGAAACTTTTTTTTGATTATCTCTTGATCGTATCTTATCATTTCCATATACTCATCTCTGGTAGTATATTTACCATTATAAGGAAATCTTACAGCTAATACAGTCCAACCATAATTATTTTTATCTCCTACTCTTTCCAATGGGTAGGATTTTCTTTTTCTTTCAAAGATTTCTCCATTAGGTTTTTCAAACACTACTATATAATCTTTCATACCTTATCTCCCCTCTCGTGGGTAATAAAATACCATAATAACACTTTTTTATCAAATTATGTTATAATCAGTTTGAGGTGTAAGAATATGCAAATAGAGATAGGTTATGATTTTAATAATAATCAATTTATACATAATCAAGGTTACGAACATAACCCAGATGAAGATAAAATACTTTTAGATTTAGTTAGTAAATTAGGTGGTACTGGATTTAAGATAGAAAAGAATTCTCAAGATTATACATCACTTAAATATGGTGTATTAGATTTATGTAGAGTAAAATATACCCCTAAAAGCCATTGGATTAGAATATATATAGGTGGTAAAGAGAGAAGAGAAAAGTATAAAGATGATTTAATGTTCTATTCTCAAGATAATAAAAATCAAGTATATTGGATTTCACACTTTAGTAATTCTTTAGATGAATATATACCTATACTAAAAGAAGCTATGGTTGAACTAGATAAAGAGTATAAAAAAAAGAGCTAGAATTAACTAGCTCTTTTTAATTTACCTTGTTTTAATAGATTTAATAATTTTGTATTTTGTGATGCTGTTCCTAAATAAGCAGTTATTCCATTAGCTTTAGCTATCTTTCTTCTAAAACTAAAAGAACTATCTATTTTTAGCAATTTTAAAGCATCTACAAGCGAATTAGACTTGCCTACATACTTTTTATAGTATTGAGTAGAACTCTCGTTATTTGCCCCTTTTAAACGGAAATATTTAACTGGTGTCATTGTAATCTGCATTACTTTACTAGGATTAGGATTTTGACTAAAGTAGTAATTTTTTGCGTGATCGTATATAGCAATATGATTATGACTACCATACCAAATAGCTACATCTCCTTGTTTTGGTGTTTTTACTTCATCAAAGTATTTAAGCAATACACTTAATTTTGGTTCTTTAACCATATTACATACATTACCACACCCAGCAAGTACACTCTTTGGTAATCCTAATACTTCAGTAAAATACTTTTGTGCTAAATCAAAGCATTGATACTTCCACTCTTTTGGGTAATTATCTGTATCTACATATTTCCCATTATACTTTTTTACAAACTCTTTATAAGTCATTATTCCACTTCCTTATCTTTTTTTGCAAAATAAAATGTGAATACCATTACTACAATAGTCATTACATCATTTGCATCAAACTTATTACATACTAAACCATATACTAATAAGCCAGTTAAACATAATGTTACTATACTCTTTAAATCTATTAATTTTGCTATCTTTTCTTTTATCATTTTCATCACTCCTTTTAATCAGTAAAATAGTCCATTTCTATATCAAACCAGTTAATTGTTCCACTTGTTATAGCAGAAGTTGCATCTAGTCTATATACCCAATCAACTGCTAAATTACCACTAGTACTATCTATAACTAATCTTCCTATTCTAGCACCACCAGTAGCAACCATTTTATATACTAGGTTTTGTGGTCTTATATTGGCTGGTAAAGTAGCAAGAGTTACTTGAGATGAACTAGCAGTAAAACTTACCATACCTCGTAAGAATACGTGATTACCTATTTTTCTATATTGTGGAACTCCACCTTGATTACCATTACTTATACCACTTGCTTTGGTTAATGTTTGCCAACCAGTATCAGTAGGTACTTGGTCTGTAGTTGCTAAAGTTGATATATTTCCTATTGGATATTGTAAACCTAATATTGAACCATCAATAAGTTTAAATATCTTCATGGTTAAAGTTCCAGTATCATCAAATATCTCAATAAGTTTAACTGGTAAATCGGCTTCGGCTTTAGATATTCTAAAGATTTGTCCTACTGCAAAATTATATGTATCAGTTGTTACTCCAAAATCAGTATAATAAGTAAAATTTATTCCATTACTAGCATCTGGAGAAACTTCATAAATACCTAAATCCAAAGACATTATATCGGTAGCAGAATTAGTTAGTGCTGTTGCATTATAGACACTATCCATTGTTGCAAACTTATTAGTAGAACTATTATATGTACCATTGGTTGATATATTTGCTACATCACTTACAACTATACTAGTACCATTTACTTGAACGTCTGTACTTGTTCCACCACCACCACCAATAGTAATATTTCCACTTCCTAAAATGCTTTCATTGTTAATTGTTTTAATGTTAGTACCACTTACTAAAGTAGCTTGTTTACCATTTATTTGAGTTAATAAGTCTGGTAAAGCAGTCCAATGTGCTGCAGTCCAAGCTTCAGCAGTTGTTATAGCTGTATTACACTCATACATGTAGTTACCATATCTTACTCTATCTCCTACTGCATAAGTTGCACTTGAAGAATAAGCAGCTAAACCAGTAGCTAAATATTGCATTACATTATTTAGAGATGCTGGAGTTAAAGCTGTTGCTGTTGATGTACTGTAGCCACTTGTAGTTAATTTAGTTACACCATAATAAGTTGTTGTTGCAAGTCCTCTACCTTGAGCTACCCAGTAAGTACCATCATAAGTAAATGCCATTACTTCAGTTGCGTTCCACATATACCTTATACCATTGGTATCTCCTTTGTAACGAACATTTATTGCACCAGTACTATTTACATTTAATTTAGGTACACCATTATAAGTTTGTGCGTATGTGAACTTTACTACTACAGTAGCACCAGTTTCTAATACAAAACCACTACAAGTTACAGCTTTTGTTTGTGTAGCAGCAGCAGTACTTGAAGTACCATAATAGATTTTTGAGTTACCTACACTTGGTATATCACTCATTGTAGCTATTTTGTTTGTACTACTATCATAAGCAGTATTAGTTAAGAAATTAGCTACACCACTAGTTACTATTGAAGTACCATTTATTTGACTATCAGTCATTGTACCAGTATTTGAAGTGTAGCCATTTGGATTTGAGCTATCATAAGGTGTAAATCCTAAAGCACTTGTAATAGTTCCACTTGATATACTATGTTTATGATCGCTTTTAGAATAAGTTGTAGCACTTCCACCACTTGCTGTTGTACTTACTGCACTTGCACTATTACCACCAGTAGGTAAAGAACTCATTGTAGCTATTTTGTTTGTACTAGCATTATATGTACCATCTACTGCTATATTTGCAGTATTATTTGAAGTTATACTCGTTCCATTTATTTCTACATCAGTAGCAGTACCACCACTACTTATATTTATGTTTCCACTTCCTAATAATGAAGTATTATTAATTGTCTTAATATTTGTTCCAGATACTAATGTATCTTGTTTATCTTGTAGTAAATCCACACCATATACTTCTATTGTTTCATCTCTTTGTGGGAAGCACCCTATTGATACACTTTCTCTTTTTCTATCAAAGAATATTAAAGGTACACCTTTATTTAATGTTAAGTTATATGTTGTTGAACCAAAAGCATCTGCTACTATAACTTGTATGTCCCAGTCATAAAGGTTGTCCATATTTATTACTGTAGCTACATTATCTTGAAGTGTAGTTGAGGTATAAGTGCTATCAGTAGTCTTTTTATACTTAAATGTTATCGTTATTGTATTGTGATTATCTAAACTAGAATAATCAGCATCTACTTTTACATTTGTTTCAGTATAGTAGTTATTTTGTCTAGCACACTCAATAATAGCACTAGGTAATTGCCAGTCTAATATTTGTAGCTCTACACTTTTTGTTGTACTTAATCCCCTACTATCAGTTACTGTTACTATTGCATTTTCGTTACTTGATAATTCAACTGTTCCTACATTTATATTTAAACTACTACCATTAAATGAACCAGTATAAATATTACCATTAATATCTGCACTAGCACTTACTAAACTAGCACCATATAAAGCACTAGCATTAGTTATATTAATTTGTAGCGTACTTTGATTTCTTATAATTTGTTGATTATTACCAGTTATTGCAGTTGTAGTTGAATTAGTATCTCTATAACCTAATGTAAATGTTGGTTCTGCATTTACTACATTAGCAGTATAAGAAGTTGTATTAGTTCCTACTACTGTATCTCCATTGTAGGTTGTATTTGTGATTACATTTGTATAAGAACTAGCATTAGGTATTTCAGCATATATATCATTTGCTATTATTGATGTATCATAAGTAAACTCTCCAGTTTCTTCTTGTCCTATAACATAAGAAGAGCCACCTATAACCATTTGTAGATCATCAGTATAAGTTGATACTTTACGATTTGTATTAATTGTTATTGTATCTCCAATATTAAAAGGATTAGGAGTTACTGTAGGTTGACTAGCTCTTGGAATTGTAGGAAGTGCTACAGAACCAGTAGTACTTTTATTTACACTCCACTCTTTTTGGTAAATGTAACCATATAAAGGTAATGTTCCAGTACCATCAGTATTATGTGCTATGTTACCAGTCCATGAAGCAGTTGTATGCTCTGTTGTTGTTGCTTTACTTGAGCTTGTATATGTATGAGTGTATTCATTATAACTTCCACTACTGCTACCTTTACCAGCTCTTATTTTAATTGCACTAGCTGCATACCAAGGGTAGCCATATTTAACTCTAGCTCTTACACTTACATTAGAAGTATTATTTGCAGTACTTTGACTATTTAATTTAGCTTGAATATAAACATAAGAAGTGTAACCAGTAGGTAATGTTACAGATATTGTCTTATATGTTACCCAACTTGTTGTTAATGCCATACTATGCACCTCCTAAAGTAGAAACTAAACCAATACCATCATTTACTAAAGTATTCCCATTATATACTTCAATAGGTATAAATCTCATTTTATTACATAATGTTATTTCTTCTTCTATTACACTTTTCTTCATATGAAACTCATCTTTAGCTACCCAATAGATTTTATTATTGTTTCTATCGTAACCAGCAAATCCTACATCATTATTCATAAGTACATAAGAACCATCAGCACCATACATCTTTAAACCATTTTTATTCATTTCAGCAATTAATGTATTTGCTTCATCATATAGTTCTAATATACCTAATTGATTTAGGTTGCTTCCAAGCTTCAAAGTTCCCCCTTTGATAAGGTCTGCTGTAAAATTGATGACTTCTATGTTGGAAGTTATTAAAGTGCCATCTATGGTGAAAGCAGTACTAAAAGTTCCATTAATACCAGTTTGACTAAATCCTATACCACCATTATTTATCATAATTACGTTTGTAGCTTGTTCTTTTGGTAGTTTATCTACTACTAGGATTTTATCTCCCTCATATATTACATAAGAGTTACCCAGCACACTTCTAATTTGTGCTGTAGCAGTTTCTAGTTCTTCTCCAAGTGCTACTCGTATTATGTTGTTATTCTCTTGTACTGTTTCATTGATGTTATTAGTTATTGTTGTCATTAATCCAGATAATTGAGGTGTAAAGTTACCAAACTCTACTTCAATAAACTTTTCTAAAATGCAGTCATAATCAAAAGCTATTACATTTGTTAATATATTTATTCCAAGTCTTTCATCAATAACCTCTACTGTATCTCCTACATCAGTTATTTTTTCCATATTAGCTTTTAAAGTGTAGTTTACTTGAGGTATTGAGTTAGTTGTTACATATTGTTGAGCTTGTTGTCTTAAATCATCTATTAGAGCTTGTTTGTAAGCTGTTTCATCTATTTCTCCAGTTTCTTCATCTCTATAATTATCTTGATCTATATCTTGGTCGAAGTGAACTGTCTTTGTATAAGGTATATCGTATTCAGTTTCACTATACACATAAATATCAGCACTTTCATCTAAAGCATTTAGCATTATTCCATCATAACCAGTAGGTAATAATTTTGTTACTACTAAATCCCAATTTTCAGTACAAGTTATCTCTTTTAGATTTTTTGCGTATCTTACTGTTACCCCATTGTCTTGACCTATGTTTTCATTTACCCCTATGCTCCAGTTATCTCTTACTAGGTGTCCTCCCCATCTTTCAACTACTGTTTTAATAGCATCATAAAGACTAGTTCTTACACATCTATAAGAATTAATGTTTGCTATATCACTTATGGTTGTAAATGGAGACACATCACTAGTAGCACTATTCAAGTGGTCTAAAGCACTATTGCAGTCCATTTGATATACATAACTATCTTCTATCAAATAGTTCATACTATCATAGAATACATGTTTAGCTGTTGTAGTAAGTTTGTGTTTTGTTTTTTCTACATTGTTAATTCTAAAAGCTTGATTACCTTGTGGTGTATTAGCAACTATAACCCTACCCTCTGTTAAGTCATCAACATAACTTAAATCAGTTTCTAAAGAAATAAAAAAAGAGCCATTGTCCTCTTTGTGAACTATAGCTCTTGTAGGTATTATTACTCTATCTCCATTAGTTTGAAATGTTTTATCAGTTACATCAAATAATCTAATCATAAAACACCTCCTATAATTTGTTTTCTTTTTTTAATTTATTTACTTTATCTACTATATACGAATTGCCACCTATTTTAATGTAATGCTCGTATGTTTCATAAAATCGTTCTTTTTCTATTTCATCTACTTTGTTGCCTTGTTCTACATCAGCTAAAAATCTCACTAGGAAGTTTTTACTGGAAGCCATATCTATATCATCAGTTTTTTTATCAATTCTATCTAATTTATCATCTATAGGTTTTAAACACGATTTAAGCCACTTTGTAGCACTTTTATTAGCTAGAGAGTATAAATACATTATTCCCCCTATAAATACGCCTAGAAAAGCAATTATGCCACTTATTTGCCCTAATGTGATTTCTTCCATAACATTACCCCCTAAATCCATCTACTATAATCTTGTATTGAAGTTTCACTTATCGTACCACCACTAAAAGTAATTGTGTTTGAACCAACTGGTAATTTAAAAGTTGAATAATCTCCAGTTACTTTCCTATTTGCTAAAGATATCGTAAAGTTATCTCCAACTTCATAAGCTTGTAAGTATTCAGTTGCTATAATAATCCAACTACCATTTTCTCCACACTCTACACTAAATACTTGACTATTATTTAAACTAATATCTATTGTGCCAGTTCCAATTAACATTATTATTGGTTTTGAATATATATTGCCACTATTAGTTACACTTAATGAAGTTGTACCACTTATACTATTTTCACTTTTATACTTAAATGGTTGACAATGAAATTTAACAGTAGCTGTTTTAAATTTTAATAAAGCATTGAAGTCTATTTGTTCTAATATTTCACATCTATAAAAAAACTCTGGTTCATTAGAAAAGGTAACAGTTACATATTGTGGTATATCTGGTATAAATACTAATTCTTCTAGTGTTGGATTAAAAAAGGAGATTACTTCGTTAATGTCATAATCTCCAGCTAATCCTATTGTTATCTCTTTATCATAAGCACTATAACCAAGTCTTGTTATTAAATCTCCATCTCTACCATCTATTTCTTCTTTGGTGTATCTCATTAATGGTTTACTTATTGGTGGTAAATCTTTTACATATAATCCATTTATGGTTAATGAACTAACACCATTTATTGTTACATAATTTCTCATTAACTAAACACCTCATTTACTACTGTTTGGTCTATGAACTTACCCATCTCACGATCATCAAGTTCTACTTTCATTTCTCCTAGAGCTTCTTTAAATACTTCAGCCATCATCTTATAGTTATTCTCATAAGCTATTGTAGGATTTATTGTAGGATTTAGTGAGCTTTCAATACCACTATTCAAACTTCTTAAAGCAGTACTTACATTACTTGCTAATTGATTTACTGGTATAGCATTAGTCATATCTTGAGTTACATCTTCCATTGTTTCAGTAAATCCAACATCAATACCCTCTGCTAACCATCTACCAATTTCTTTTTCAAATACTTTTGATGGAGAGCCAATTCCAAATACCTTTTTGAACTTACCTACTACACCATCTCCAAAGCTTTTAACTTTATCTTTTAAACTGTCCCATTTATCAGTTATACCTTTCCACATACCAGCTATTAAATCTTTACCAGCAGATGTCATTTTACCAACTGCACCTACTAACCAGTCTTTTAACTTCCCTACGATTTCTCCAGCTTTAGTTTTAAGGTTACTAATATTATCAAATAAACCACTAATCAAACTTGAAAGTAAATCTTTACCAGCATTGATTACATCTCCACGTTTTTCTTTAATCCACTCAAATATTTTTCTAGGTATAACAAATACATTTTTTGCAAGTTGTGGTAAGTTTTGAATAATTGCTTTAGCAAGTTCTACTACTATATATAATGCTGCTTTTAAAATTGGTTCTAGGTTATCTAAAAGCACATCACATATCTTTTGTGTTACTAGTGGAAGCTTTTCAGCTAGTTGTGGTAAAGCAGCAACAATTCCATCAGTTAAAGCTATTATAAGTTGTAGTGCTACATCAATTACTAAATCCAAGTTTTCAGTTATTATGTTAACTATTTCTAATACACAATTTACTATTGACTGTATAAACTCTGGATTTTTCAAAGCATCAGCTATACCTTGAGCTAAAGTAATAATCAATGTTAAAGCTAAATTAATTATTGTAGGTAAGTTAGTTGTAACGAACTCTACAAACTTATTAATTAATAATGTGGTTGTTTCTCTTATCTTTTCAGTATTTTGTGCCACCATATTGAATAGTGAATTGATAAGGTTAGTTATAGCATCTAATAATTGTGGTAACATACCAACAATAGTTGTTACTATTTGTGGTAGTACTGTTTGAATTAATGTAACTACACCACTTAAAATATGTGGTGCTAAATCGTTGATTACTTTAGCTATGTTAGTAAATACATCAACTATTGTCTTTGATAATTCTTCTGGAGAACCAGTACCAGTTAAGAAGTTTGTAAATGCTGCTTTCATTGCACTAATAGAACCCGTAACAGTTTCACTAGCTTCTCTTGCAGCATACCCCTCTAAATCTTTCATTTTTACATAGTCAACAAGTGCTGCTTGCATATCAGCATAGTTTCCCATTTGGTACTTTGTTGCATGTCCTTGTGCCTTATTCCACTCGTTTACTTTATCAATTACTTCTTGCATACCAGCTTTAGTTGGTTTTATACCAAGTTGTAAGTTGTCTAGCATTGAGTAGTTGCCTTTCATAATACCATTGAAAGCATTTTGTACGCTTTCTTGAGTTGCACCAGTTGCAGCTACAATATCACTTTCAGCTACTAATACTTTATTAGCAAGTTCTGCAGCTGCTTTTTCATTTCCACCCATTGAAGATTTTAAACTTACTGCTAATCCATTTACTTGTTTTAAGTAATCATTAGCACTTAATCCCATTGTTGCATAAGCTTTTTTACTTTGTTCTTCTATATAACCATAAGCATCTCCCCAAAGCAATTTTGCACCTTGGTTTACTTGCTCGAACTCGGCATAAGACTTAACACCTAAACTTACTAATCCAGCTAAAGCACCACCTATTGCAGCAGTAATTTGCCCTATTTTTTTTGCAACTTGAACTGCTACATCTCCAATTTTCTTTAAACCATCTTTTAATTTGCTTAAATCTATCTTTGATGACTTTCCCAATTCTTCGTTCATTTCAGCTAAAGCATTTTTACTTTTAGCTATCTCTAAAGATAATCTATTATAAGTTGCTTTTTGTTCTTCAGTTAGCTCGTTATAATCTCCCATCTCTTGCTGTGCTTTTATTAAGCCACCAAGTTTTTGAGTTGTTGCTTCTATGTTTCTTTTTAATACTTCTTGCTTTTGTGCTAGTAATTCAGTATTCTTTGGATCTAGCTTTAAAGCTTTTTGTAAATTAGTTAGTTCACTATTGATTTTATTAATAGGTGCATTAATTTGATTTAATGACTTTTGAAGTTTGGTTGTATCTCCACCTATCTCAATAGTAATACCTTGTATTTTAGCCATAGTACACCTCCTTATGAATACTAAAAAAACTACCTAAACTCTAGGTAGTCTTTGTACTACCCATAAGGGTAGTTTTTTTATGCACTTGTTACACTTTCATAAACTGCATTAAAGAAGTTATTGTAAGCAGTAGTGTTAGATGATGATTTTTCCATCATAACTCTAACTTTACCATCACTTACTCTAGCTGCAGCAGTTATATCGAAGCTTTCAGTAACTGGTTCTTTAGTTGTTTCAATAGTTTGTGAACCAGCACTTGGTCTTTGTGCCGATACTTGATAGTACCAAAATCTACGATTTGCAGTATCTCCATCAATTTGGAAACCTAAAGCAAAATCTTTAACTGTAGCACTTGAGCTTTCAACTAAAGCACCGTTGCTATCTTTTACTTCTCCAAGTATATCAGTTCTAAACTTTTCATTTAATAATGCCATTTCTAAACTTCCAGTATAACCTTGATTAGCATATACACTAAAATATTTAGTATTATCTGCGTAAAAATCAGCATTATCTCCAGCAGCATCTAATGTTAAATTAACTGCTCCTGGTATCGCAAAAGGAGTACCATAAGTAATTGCATTACCACTACCATAAGTAATTGGTGCTACATATACACTTGATAATCCAAACTTTACTTTGTTTGCCATACTTTACCTCCTTATATTTCATAAAAATTGTGATATATTCTTTCCTCTTCATCCCACACTTCATCTGTGGTATCAAAAGGTATATTATTATCGTTTAATAATTTTTCCAGTTTGTCTTGTAAATCTACATCTTTAACTTCTGTAACGAGTTCTATTTCAAAGTTGCGTGGTCTATAGTAAGTTTTGCTGTCTGCTTTAAAAGTGTCAACACCAGTTTCTCTATACACTATAAAAGGTGGATTAATTTCCTTATTGCTTATAAATGTATTATATGCTACTAGTACTGGTTTAGCTTGAGTACCTAGTGTTAGTAATAAGTCATAGATTTGTTTATGTGTCATAGACTAACCTCCATTTTTGATAATTCTTTCAACATTAGTTTTATATTCTCTTACGCACTCTTGCTCTACTGGGTAAATATGAACCTTTGGTGTTGTTACCCCACCATTTCTTGTTGCGTGAGGTTTCTCCAGTAAATGTGTTAATTGGTAATCGGTTTTGTTATGTAAAGTGCATCTTACGTACCCTTTACCTTTTATGATTGAAACAGTCCAACCCTTTCTATAATCCCCAGTTCTTACTGGAGATTTTTGTTTTAGTTCTTGTTTCCCTTTTTTAGCTACTTCTTGAGCTTCTTTAGTGATATCATTTTGTATGTCTTGAGAATAATCTTCTAATATTTCTTTAACATCTAAAATACCTTTGGTTCTAGCCATTGATACCCATCTTCTTACTACATACTAGCACTATATCAAACTTATTCTTTGGATCTACAGTACGAATAATAGTATATGGTTCATTATTCCATGTTAAGCTAGTTTCTCCATTGTAATTTAGTCTTTTAATGACAAACTCACAGCTTGGAGTTAAACCAGTTTCTACTGCATTGTAAAACTCATTGGTTCTAACACTTTGTTTTTTTGCATAACATTTAGTAGAAGTAGAGCTAGATACTATATCGTTACCTATACTATCTTTAGCTCTTACTTCCGTTACTAAATAAATAATCTCACTATATTGCATCTTCTATATATTCCTTTGTATGTCTTAAAACATCTTTTTGTAGTGCGTAACTTTTTGCGTACATTTCAGCATCTACTCCATCTAGAAAGCTTAAAACATAAGTTATTATTGCAGTTTGTACTAGACTATCTGGTTCTTCAATTAAAGTATCGACAATGCCGATACTCTTTAAATCAAGTTGAGCTGCTTCTATCCATGTATTAATCATAGTATCGAACTCATTATGATTTATACCTTGTATTTTTTTAATCTCATCTAGCATTGTCTTACCTCTTTTCTAATTAAGCACTAGTTGTTGGTTTACAAATATTACAGAAAGCTTTATCTGCAACTGGTTCAATACCAACATATCTTCTACCTAAGATACGTACTAAATCTTGTGTCATAAGAGTCTTGTCATCATACTTCATTTCAATTCCCTCTCCGTTTGGGAAGTTAGCTAAAGCACCATGATTAAAATCTCCTACTATTGCATATACTGCATTTGCGTTAGCTGCAGAATAAGCTGGTAAAGTATTATTGAATACTACTCTAATACCCTCAAATGGATCTACACCATAGTTACCAGCATATTGAACTTCTTTAAATGCTGCATAAGTTAATTTATTCATAACAATAGTGTAATCTCTTGCTTCATCACTTAAATTAGCAATAGCTTTTGCAATAGTTCCTAAAGCTGGAGCTTCAGTTACTTTGTTAGCAGATACTGCATCATATACACCAGTAACGCCATTAGCACTTAATGATGTACCTAATTTAGAGATTTTATCTACTAATTCATCAGCACATTTTTTAGCTATTCTATAAGTAATTTCATCATAGATATAATTTAAGAAAGCTTCTCCTCTTAAATCTAATACTTCATCACTAATTGAAATCCATTTTTTAATAGATACTGGAGTAAGTGTTACAACTCCTAATACTAAACTTTCTTCAGTTACTGCACTATTACCCTCTTGATGTATTGCAGCAGCATCTCCACTTACCTCGAATTGTACTTTTAAGTTACCTTGTACTGATAAAGTACGAACACGAGCCATTAAATCTTCTCTTTCCCAAGCAGTTTTTACAATATCGTAAACAATGTCTGGTACTTCAACAGTTGCACTGTTGCCAGTTGCATAACCACCAGTAGTGATTAATGCTCTTAATTCTTCATCTTTTCCAGTTTTAATATAGTCAGCATATGCTTCTACATATTCTGGAGTATTTTTGAATTCTCTTAATTCCATTTTTCTTTCCTCCTTAATAATTTCTTTAGCCATAAAACTTTTTTGTTCTAGTTCTTCAGCTATTTCTTCATTTTGTTGTTGCTCTTCAATTTGCTCTACTTCTTCGTTTAAAGCTTCTACTTCTTGAGTTAACTCTTCTACTTTTTCTTCAGTTTCAGCTTCTTCAACTTCTTCACGTATTTCTAATTTACGAGCTTCAATTTCTTCTAGTCTTGTCATGTTGACCTCCTATCTTTTTGGATTTTTGCTATTTAAGGTATAACTACCATTATGTCTATTCCAGACTTTATTAAAACGATTTTTAGCACTATTCCAGCACTAAAAAAGATATAACTATTCCAGCTATACCTTTATAATCGTATTAACCTAATTTTGCTAATAAATTATCTTTAGCTTTTTGCAAGTTAGCTTTTCTTTGTTCTTCAGCTAGTTGTTCTTCATGTTGTTTTCTTAATTCTTCTCTACGAGCTAAAAACTCATCTTCGTTTACATCTCTTGCTATAGATACATCAGTTCCATTATAAAATGGTTGATCTACAACACTAACATCAAATAATTTACCAATTTTAGTTATTGTTCTTGTATCTGTGTCATAATCATACTCATCTTCATCTACTACAAAAGCAAAAGACTGTTTATCAATTAAACCACTCTTTATAGCATTGTAGATATTTCTATGGTCGGTTATGTCATCTTGTAATGTTGCATCTATCATTAAACCTTTATCATCTACTTCTAAATTAAGTGATTTATTACGAGTACGAGCTAATACCATAAAGCTATCATTGTGATTATATCTTAATACTACATCACTCATATCAGTTTCATCTAAAGCTCTTTTATCTATGACTTCAGTATAAGAATAAGTTTCTGGTTGATTAAATACTACTGCATAACCTTTGATTTCCATTTTTCCATCTTCAGTATCTTCAGCTCTAAACTGCATATCTAGTTTTCTAACTTCTTTCACTCTTCTTCACTCCCCTCTAGTGTATTTGTATGGTTTTGGTCTATCAATATTACATCTCCATCAGTTCTCGGTGCAAGATTAAACACTTCACGCAACTCATTTATAGTCATTATGTTATTTGCATATCTTAATAATTCTATTTTTGAGTTGTTAGAAGCATATTGTAATCTATTACTTTCAAATACTATTTCATTACCAAAGTTCTTTTCAGTTGGTGTAAATAGTTTATTTGAGAACTCTAAACTCATTTGTAAACCTATTGGTTCTAATACACTTTCATAAAATGCGTTCCACTCATCTTCACTATAGTTACTTTGTATAATCTTTTCACTTAAACCAAAGTAATTAAGTACTTTACTATTAATATCTTTAATTTGACTTTCATTTGCTGTTGTTGGTTCTATCTTAACTGGTGTAAAATCAGTAGTTGCATCAAGTCCACCTATACCAGTACCATCAGCATGATCTACAAAGTCTTGAACGAATTGATCTCTCATCTTCTTTACATCTTCTGGTTTCAACATAGCTTTAGTTGATTTTAATACACCTTTAATTGACTGTGTAGTTCTTATAGCATTTACAATACCCTCATCAAGTACATGTTTAATTGATAATGTTTTAACTACTGGTGTAGTACTTCCACCAAATAAACCATCTTCTCCTACAAATCTAGTTAAGTGTATGCAACTATCATAAGGAACAAATCTCTCTTTACTTCTACCAAACTTGAACTTAACCCATAGTTTACTTTGATATTCATACATCTTAACTTCAGTATATTCTAGTGGGTATAACCCAGTTACTCTTAAATCACTATCTCTTTGAATATATACAAAAGCATTATTATATAATTCTAGGTTAGTAATTATTTGATAGTAGAACTTATAAGCATTTTGTAACTCGTTAGGTTGTTTAGCTAGTAACTTATAAAGATTATCTTTTAAGTTCTCCATACGCCCATTAAAATTACGAATATGTCTTGGGTGCATTTTAGCACCATTTCTTGCTATAGCATCTACACAAGCTCTTATAAAGATGTCATTATGAAAATCCCCTTTATATGGTGTAAATACTGCTTTCTTATCATCTACTATTTTGATTTCCGTTGATGTAGCTGGTGCTGTTGTTGAATTGTCATTTCCAAATATTCTACTAAATAAACTTCTTAACTCCATCAATTTACCTCCTCACTTATGTAATTTAGATATTCTTGCTGCTTATTTACATAAATGACATAACAGTCCATTAATGAAGCAGCACCATCTATTCTTTGTCTTGATTTCTCTTTTGATAGCATAATATTATCATTATCATCTTGCTTTACTACTATGTTAGATAAGTTCCATTTTAAGATAGGATTATTATTGTAATTAATCTTTTTCTCCATCAAATCAGCTTTCATTTGCTTTAGTGGAGAACTTTCAGTTTTAAATCCTTGTCTTACTTCTACCATATCAAAATTATAAGGATTATATTCACTACCATTTCTCATTTCATCACACCAGAACTGTGCGTTCCAACTATCATAACCCACCCATAGTGGTCTTAAGCCATATTCATTTACTTGTTCTACAAACCATTTAGTTACATCATGATAATCAATTTTAGCATCTCCAGATAATCTTAACCAACCAAGTTTTAACCACTTATCGTATGGTATTTTATCTTCAGTTACTTTTTTCTCTAAAAATGCACTAGGTATAAAGTACATTTGCTTTACCCTTATCTTACCTTTGACTACACCTAGTAATGTAGCACAAGTTAAGTCAGTGGTACTTGATAAGTCAACACCACCTATACAATAGCTATCTTTCCACTCTTGATATATTTCTTCATTGTTTAGATCATCAAAAGTTAACCAGCTATTCATTGTGTTTTGTCTTATATTAAAATCTTTACATAAAAGATTAACTAACTCTATTGGATTATTTTTAGCTCGTTCTACTTTATCTCTTAAATCCTTTAATGACTTAATTGTTCCAAGTGATGGATTAGCTTTATACCAAGCTTCTTCATTAATCCACTCTTTTTCTTCATCAAGTTCATAAATAACTGGTAGTAATGTTTCATCAGTTACTATTCCATCTATTACTTGACTAGCATAATCATATTCTATATCAAACACATTTTGCCTTACAGTTCCCATTGTAGAGGTTTCAATAAGCATTGGTTGTTCTCTAGCACTCATACTATCGTACATTACATCTAGTAAGTTCTTATCTTTCCAAGCGTGTACTTCATCAGCAATTACCAAATGTGCGTTAAGTCCATCTAATGAGTTGCTATCACTTGCTAAAGCTCTAAATGAACTATCAGTAGCATCATAATAAATTCCACCTATTAGACATCTTATTCTTTTTGCTAGTACTGGAGATTTCTTAATCATTTTTTTACTTTCTTCCCAGACTATCTTTGACTGTTCCTTTTTAGTTGCTATAGAGTAGATTTCAGCTCCACCCTCATTATCTTTAGTAAGCATATAAGTTGCTATTGCACTATCTAATACACTCTTACCATTTTTACGAGCTACAAAGAATATTGCTTTTCTATATTTCCTTAATCCAGTATCTTTATCTACAAAACCAAATAGAGCTTGTATAAAAGCTTTTTGAAATAACTCTAACTTTAATGGTTTACCACTCCATTTACCTTTAGACTGTCTTAAATATTTTTCAATAAAGTTAATTGGTCTTACTCCTTTAGCTTCATCAAAGATATATGTATGCTTTATTGCTTCTCCAGTTGTTTGATTAACAAAAAACACCTCTTTAGGTGCTTTAGTTTCTTCAAGTAGTCTTTGGTATAATGTTTTAACTTTTTTACAAACCTTATTTGGATTTTTCTTGATCCAGTTATTATATTCTTCTATATAGTTCATTAATAATCTTCAAACTCATCATCAAGCAATACTTCTTCTTTAGGAAGTAACTCGTTTAGGTGTTTGATACAACTATTGTAGTTTTTTATCAAAGCATTGTATTGATTTAATGCAGGATTTGCTCTATCAATGTCATACTTGCCTTGACACATCTTTGTTACTACACCATTTTCTTCTACATTGTCTTTTAGCTTATTTAATGCCTTTGACATGAACTCTATCTCATTTAACAAGCTCTGTGCTAGTTCTTTTCTATCATTTTCTAGCTTGTCTATTGTTGCCTTTGTTGAAATAAAGTCAACTTCCATTATCTTTTTCAAAATATCATCACCTTTTTCTAAAATAGGGGGTATTCAAACAAAGTATGCTATTTTTGAAGG
>JAEIGA010006835.1_pt1 | contig 17336 bp, 14 predicted proteins | sample 9270691 | NCBI WGS metagenome assembly JAEIGA01 (sample SAMN17057246, study PRJNA624740) | gut metagenome | biome: biome; isolation source: fecal sample | host: Bos grunniens | place: China: Xizang | collected 2019 | reverse complement strand
GATAAATAATATTAAAACTGGAAAAAATCTTCCTGTTTATGGTGATGGATTAAATATTCGTGACTGGGTTTATGTTGAGGATCACAACAGAGCTGTTTGGTTAATCGTTAAAAACGGAAAAACTGGTGAAAAATATAACATCGGTGGCGAAAACGAATGGACTAATATCAAGCTTTTAAAAGAAGTTATCAAATTAGAAGCAAATGAATTAGGTCTTTCAAAAGGTGATGTTGAAAAAACAATTACTTTTGTAAAAGATAGACCTGGTCATGATAGAAGATATGCTATTGATTGTACAAAAATCAAAAAAGAACTCGGCTGGGAACGAAAAGTAACTTTTGAAGAAGGTTTATTGTTTACAATTCAGTGGTACTTAAAAAATACCGATTGGGTAGATAATATTTTATCTGGCGAATATCGTAACTGGATTGAAAATAATTACGATAAACGCTAAATTATAAGTATGAATATTTGTAAGAAATTTATTTTTATCATATTAGTTTTGTTCTCTTTTAGTGGGATTTTTGCTCAGCAAAATTTAAGTGTTCCGTTAGATGATGATGTGTATTTTCTTCTTGAAAACGCATCATTAAGAGGAATTTTGCCTACTCTTCCCGCTGCAAAACCATATACACTTGCATTCGTTCTTGATAAATTGAATATGGTTTTAGCAAGTGATAGATTGTCAGATTCAGAGCGAGAAATTTTTACTAAAACTTATGAACGACTTGCTCAAAATGAACAAAAAAAATGGTATGAAACTGGATATTATACAAATCGCTTTGATGAAAAGGTAAAAATGCCAATAATGGTTGGTTTTACTTGGACAAGTTTAGCTAGTATAAACTGTAATGATCCTGATTTTTCCCATGAACATTGGATTGACGGCTACATAAAAGGCGATATTACAGATTATTTTTCTTACAATTTTAACCTCGGTGGAAGTTTGATGGATTTGGCAAAAAAATCATATGCGCCAAATACATACCTAAAAACTTGGGATGGATATCAATTTGTATTAAAAGATATATATACCCATGATAATATTGTAGAAAGTATTTCTGGTGGACTCAGAATGTTACCAGAACTTTCATTTTCTGCTTTTGATGGAATTATAGGTGTAAATTTTTCAAGAATTCGTCATTCATGGGGCTATGGTGATGGAAATTTAGCCTTATCAGATACTTCTCGTCCGTTTATGGCGATAGAAACTTGGTTATATCCTGTAAAATGGTTAAATTTAAATTTTATTACAGGAAGTTTAGAGTTTGAATCAAAAACAGGTTTAAAAGATGAGGCTGAAAATTTTCAAACAATGTATTCAGCTTTAAATGGGCAACTAAATATTGGAGATTATGTTTATTTTGGTGCTACGGGTTCTGTTTTATGGCCTAAACGAATTGAATTGACATATATGAATCCATTGATGCTACCGTTTTTGTCACAAAGTTTAGTTGGTGATTTTGATAATGTTCAATTAGGACTTTATACTGGATTTACAATTCCGAATATTATAAATTTATATACTTCTTTATTCATTGATGAAGTAAATATAACAGTATCTGATTTCTTAAATAAAGACCGAAATATGTATGCTGTTCAAATTGGTGCAAAAACTCCACTTCCCTTTTGGACATCAATTTTTACTCTTCAATATACAAAAATCGAACCGTACATGTATTCTCATCCTTTAACAGATGTGCCTTGGTATGATAAACCTATGGATACAACATATATCAATCATGGGCAACCTTTAGGATATTTTTTAAATCCAAATTCTGATGAGTTTAAAATTCAATTAGAAACAAAGCCTTTGTGGTATTTATCAGCAAATTTAAAATATACTTTGGTTAGACATGGTGCAACAACAGGTTCTGGGAAAGTTGATGGAAGTTCATTTTATGATCCATTAGTTTATAATCCACCTGAAGCAGAAAAAGATAAATATGATTATCAAAATGCACAAGAAGGTGATTTATACTGGAAAGATTTTTTGCATGATGGTGTTTATGAATGGATAAATTCTATTGCACTCGGTGGAGAACTTGATTGTAGAAAATGGAATGTTCCTATCACAGTGGGATTAACTTACACTTTTAGTTATACACATCACACATTAGGAAATAAAGACGGTTATCATAATATCGATAACGCAGAATATTCAAATAAAGCTGGAAATTATTTAACTCTTTCTGTAAAAGTGTTTCAATAATTTTTTTAGGAGTTTTTAATGGAAAATTTTGAAAATAAACAAATTAACAATAACGATAATGAAATTTCTTTAATCGATTTATTTTCTGTTTTAATACGATACAGAAAGTTAATTATTTTTGGAACTTTGCTTTTATCAATTTTAGCCATTTTAGGATTTTCTGTATTGAAGGGAAATAATGAAAATCAAAAAGAATTATATAGTGTTGAATTTACAATTCCATTTTTGATAAATAAAAATGATGTAAATACTCTTATTGATTTTGATTTTGTTAATGATACTGTATTAAAGTTTAAAGATATAAATACTGTTGCAACTATCAATAAAAATTTTAATATGCTAGATTATGATTTTAGTCGTCAACCTTTTAATCAATTAAGTTATAATAAATTCATTTATGATGTCTTACAAAAAAAAGTTTATGATACTAAATTAAATTCGACAAAGTCTGAAATTATTTTGACTGTAAAAACTCATTCTGTAGAAGAAAGTGAAAAATTTGTAAAAAATATTGTAAATGAAATCAATGAAGAATATTATAATTTTTTATTGCCTTTAGTTAGTAATAAATTAGATTTGTTAAATGAAATATTAGACAATAACAAAAATAAAGTAAGTCTTAATGCTGTTATCAATGAAAATGACTTGTTAAAAGAACAATTAGGACTTCAAACTATTCTTAAAAATGATATAACAATTTTTGATACTGTAAAATCTCCTCTAGTTTTTAAGCATGATGCAAAGTCAATTTATCCTATCTATATTTTGATTATTGGAGGAATATTTTGTTTATTTGTTTTTATCGCTTTTATATTAAATGCCATAAAAAATGTAAAATCTGATAAAAAATCTGTTGAAAAAATTAAATCTGCTTGGACTGCTGGAAAGAAATTGTTTCCGTAAATAATTATGTTATATAATTTAAAACTTGCCTTTAGAAATATTTTGTCTCGTAAAAGTTCCTTTGTTATTGTTTTGTTCATAACTTTTTCAATTACAATGTTTATTGTTGTAAATGCTATTTTTGATGGTACAGACAATGGAATAAAAACAGTTTTTATGGATAGTTTTACTGGAGAAGTTGTAATTAGAGAAAAAACAAAAGAGAGTGTTAGTCTTTTTGGAAATATCTCTTTGATAGATGAATCGGTTTCTTCTGTGTATGAAATTTCATTTTATCCAGAAATAATAAATTTTCTTTCTAGCATGCCAAATGTAAAAGCTTTTGTTCCTCAAATTTCAAGTTATTCTGTTCTTGAAGCTTATGGAAAAAAATCAGCCGCAGCTGTTTTTGGAGTTGACATCGAAGATTATTTGCCTTTGATGGAATCCATTAAAATCATTGAGGGTGAAAGTTTTAAGAATAATGAAAAAGGAATTTTAGTTTCACAGGCTTGGGCAGATAATTTCAAAAAAGAAAATAAAAAAGAAATTAAAATTGGAACAGAAGTTCAGCTTGTGTATTCTGATGGAAATACTTTTAGAATTAGAGCTTTGCCTGTAAAAGGGATTTATTCCTATCCATTGAGAAATGAAATTCTTGATAAAATTGTTTTGGCTGATTCTGAAACTGTACGGTCTTTATTAGGTATGGATTCAACTTTTGCAGAAGATGTAATTGTTGATGAAGATTCTACAAACCTAATCGATTCCATGGATTTCAATTTTGATGATATGGATTCCCTATTTGCTGAAGAGTCAGATGTTTTTGTAGAAGAAAGTGAATCAACTGCTGTTCCTAATGATATATTTACAGATTCAAATAATTATATTTCTAATAAAGTTACTAATTGGCATTTCGTTGTAATTAGATTATTTGATAAAAATGATGCAAATTTGGTGATTAAAAAAATAAATAAATGGGCAAAGCAAAATGACTACCCTATAGAAGCTGTAAACTGGAGAGTAGCGGCCGGACCAACTGCACAATATGTTTTTTGGTTAAGGATAATCTTACTTATTGGTGTTTTTGTTATTCTTTTTGCAGGTTTAATTGTAGTTACAAATACTTTGGTTATCAATGTTTTAGATCGAACCAAAGAAATAGGAACTATGCGTGCTTTAGGAGCAAATAAAAGAAATATTGCTTTTTTATGTATGTCTGAAACTCTAATTTTAACAATTTTATCAGCTTTTTTAAGTTGTTTTGTTTCAATTATTGTTGTTTTCATAATGAAAAAATTTCCTATAACCTTAAATAATCCTTTTTTTGAACAGCTTTTTGGTGGAAAAAATTTAATTCCTCAATTAACTTTTTCTAGTTTGTTTTTAGGTTTTTTAATCAGCATACTTATTGGTTTAGTTTCATGGATTATGCCTGTTATAGAAGCGTTAAAAATTCTTCCAATAAAAGCTATGAAAGGTGGCAAATAATGACTTATTCTTCTATTGCTTTTCGTTCTCTAAAATTTGAGCCAAAAAGATATTTGTTATTATTTCTCGTTGCAAGCTTTGGGATTGCATTGGCTTTGTCTGCTATCGGTCTTATGAATGGGATTCTTAATGCGTTCAATAATAAGGCTCGTATTTATTATGGTGGAGATTTAATGTTACTTCATTCCACCAATGGAAAGTTAGGTTGGTACAATACAGAAGAAACACTTGATTTTATAGAACCTTATTTTTCTAAAAAAAACTTTTTAGTATCATCACGAATTGATTATGAAAATAATCATACATATTTATTTTTTGAAGGCACAAGTTTAAAACAACGAAAAATAAAAGGTGTTGATTTCAATAAGGAAGAAAAATTATTTTCATCGTTAACATTTTTAGATGGTTCAAGAAAAATACTAAAAGGTACAAACGGAATTTACATATCAACTGTAACTGCAGAAAAATTAAATCTAAAAATTGGTGATAATGTTCTTTTGATGCTTAAAACCGTCAACAATTATACCGAAACAACAAATCTTGTGGTTGAAGGGATTTTTCAGGATTCAAGTTTGTTTGGAGCTAATATCTCATATTTAGATTTGGAATTTTTAAGAAATTTAGTAAATTATCCTAAAGATTATTCTATTTCAATAGGTGTATTTTCTAATAAAAAATTATCCAATACTGAGATTTTTTCTATACAAAATGATTTAAAAAAATATTTTGATATGTACAAAATTGTAGAAGATAAACAATTTTTTATTGATGAACTTAATTTAGCAAAGGGAAAAACTGCGCTAATCACATTAACTGCTAATTTAGAGAACTTAAATTTTCTTATTCTGGCAATGCACATAATAATTTACATCATTATTGCGGTACTTATCATTATTATTGCAATCGGAATTGGAAGTACATATAAAGTAATTGCAGTTAAGAGAACTAATGAAATTGGTATGTATATGGCATTAGGTCTTGCACCTAATAAAATAATTAAGTTGTTTTTAATTGAAGTATTTTATCTAATGACAGGAGCATTTGTTCTTTCATTGGTAATTCTGGCAATTTTATCAAGTATTGTGATGTCTTTAGATTTTACTTTAATTCCAGCTTTTGATATTTTCTTGATGAACGGAAAATTGTTAATTCAGCCTAGTTTTTTACAAATTGTTTCGATATTTGCTATTGTTGTTGTAACAACTATTCTATTTGTTTATTTTACTATAAGAAAGTGTGTAAAAATTGAACCTATTGAAGCACTTTCTGTTACTGAATAATATATACTTTTTTTTAGGAGTTTTTTATGAAAAAAAATTTATTGTTTTTGATTGTTTGTTGTTTTATCTTTACTCAATTTACATTTTCTCAAACAAAAGAAGATTACGAATTACTTAAAAAATGTGATTCCACAACAAATTTTGTTGATACAGATTTTTCTGCAGAGTATACTCTTGTTCAAGATAGACCTGGGCAAGGAAAAACATCAACAGATGCGATTATGTATAGAAGAGATAAAACTTCAAATTATACAATTTTGATTACTTCTCCAGCACAAGACAGAGGAAAAGGTTATTTACAGATTGAATCAAATGTTTGGTTTTATGACCCAGTTGATAGAAAATTCACTTTTTCAAGTAAAAGAGATAAATTTCAAAACACCAATGCTAATACATCAGATTTTGCTCCAATGGATTTTTGTTCAAATTATAAGATAATTTCTGCAGTTCCTAAAAAATTAGGTGCTTACGATTGTGTTCTTTTTGAATTAGATGCAAAAGTTGATGATGTTGTTTATCCAAAAGTAAAGGTTTGGATAACAAAAGATGATGGTTTAATTCGTAAAAAAGAAGATTATTCTCTTTCAGGGCAATTATTAAGAACAACAGCAATTCCTTCTTATCAATTAATTGGAACTCGCTCTATTCCTGTGAGTATGCTAATTGTTGATAACTTAAAAGGAAAAAAAATTAACGATAAAATGCAATACGAAAGAACACAAATTACTATCAAAAATGTTTCATTTGCTAAGCAAAAAGATTCTGTGTTTACCAAGGCATATTTTGAAATGATGGGAAATCGTTAAGATTTAAATTTTAAATGAAAAAAATTCTTTTTATAATTATTTTATTTATATCTTCTCTTTTTGTTTTTTCTCAAGAATCTGTGGATGAGGTTGATGAGTTTGATAGTCTTTTTGCTGATGCTGAAGATGTTGTCGTTGAAGAGCAAGCAACTCCACCTACTCCAGTTGTGCAAAATAAAAGTCAGTCAATAAAATTTTCTGGATTTTTAGATGCTGATTTAGGAGTTGGTTTTTCAATTTCACCTGATGATTATTTTAAACCATTAGGATATTTAGCTCTTGAAAATTATACATATATGAATGCAAGAGCCAGTGATATTTTTGGTCTAAGAGCAACCTTAAAAACTGTTTTTCCAAATTTTTCACTTAGTTTACACGAATTATATTTTGATTATCTTTTGTTGGATTTTTTGTATATTCAAGCTGGAAAACGCGATATTGCTTGGGGAAACACAGAGTTAATAGAACATAATATTTTATCAGATTCTGTAAATGGTGCTTCAATCGGAATGTCTTTTAATTTGTTTAATACAAATTTTTCTGCTATTGTTCTTTCTCAAATGTCCTGGGGAGGCGGTGCAGTTCCTAGTTTTTCAAACTTATCTTTTGCAGGTTCTGTAGAACGAGTTTTTGGCAAACTTCAATTAAATCTGTTTGGTCGAAAATGGGCATCAGAAGATATAAATCATAAAAATCCTGTAATCGGATTAGAAAGTAAGATAAATTTGTGGGGATTTGATTTATATAATCAAACTATTTCCCACATAAAATTTGATTTTGATAAATTTGAAAATACCCAATTTGATAAATTATATTTTACAGTTGGTCTAATGAAAGATTGGGATACTCCACGAATTGGTTTTATCGTTGAATATGAATGGATTTATTATGATAAAACATTAAATCCAACAATGAAAGATAGCCATAAATTGTTTTTCAAAGGGCTTGTTTCTAGATTATTCAAAAGCACATCTAAAATTGGTTTAGAGTTTGAGCATGATTTTGTAAAAAATTCAGGAGTTATCACTCCTGGGTATATTTACTATGCTTTACCTCATACAGATGTAAAATTTGGTATTCCAATAACCTATTCTCCTGAAACTTGGGCCATTGTTCCTGCTGTTGCATTATCTTTTGAATGGAATTATTAAAGATTCTGAATTGTGTTGTAAACAACGGATAAATCAAATTTAGAATAACACAAATTAAATTTATTGTCGTTATGCCCAAGTTATTTAGGCATCTAATAAAAAAAGGCTGTCTTACAAGTAGAGTTTATTCTCAAACTTGTTGACAGCCTTATTCATTTTAAAGGATTAAATTAGCCTTCAAAATCTTCTGGGAAATCTGCATTTGTATAAACATTTTGAACATCGTCATCTTCTTCAAGACGATCGATAAGTTTTTGTACTTTTGCAGCTGTATCTTTATCAATAGCTGAATATGTATCTGGAACCATTGAAACTTCAGCAGAAACTGATTCATATCCTTTTTGATTCAATGCTTCAAGAACTTCTTCAAATGCTGATGGATCTGTAGTAACTGTTACAACTCCGTCTTCTGTAACGATATCATCAGCACCTGCTTCCAAAGCAGCGTCCATGATTTCATCTTCGTTTACAACTTCTGCATCGTATTCAATAACACCTTTGCGGTTAAACATGTATGAAACAGAACCTGTTGCACCTAAGTTTCCACCTGATTTACCAAAGATATTTCTAACATTTGCAGCAGCTCTGTTGTTGTTATCTGTTAAAACTTCAACAAGAACAGCAACTCCGCCTGGTCCATATCCTTCGTAAAGTTTTTCTTCGTATGTTGAACCACCAAGTTCACCTGTTCCTTTTTTGATAGCTCGTTCAATGTTATCTTTAGGCATGTTTGATGCACGAGCCTTAAGAATAGCTGTTCTAAGACGAGGGTTAGAGTTAGGATCTCCTCCGCCCATACGAGCAGCAATTGAAATTTCTTTAATGAATTTTGTAAATAACTGACCGCGTTTTGCATCGGCAGCACCTTTTGCATGTTTAATGGTTGCCCATTTACTATGTCCTGACATCGGAACTCCTTATAAAAATTACATTATGTTTTATTTTATCAATTTGTACAAATAGTGTCAATGACTGTAGAATTTATGTGCAATATATAGTAGAATATTAGCATGTTTGTAATTGCAGAAATTGGAACTTCCCATGAAGGTTCTTTGGATAAAGCAAAATTATTGATAGAAAAAGCCAAGTATGCTGGAGCAGATTGCGTAAAATTTCAGTGGGTTTATGCAGATGAGATTTTGCATCAAAAAACAGGCTTTGTTGACTTACCTACAGGAAAAATTCCTCTTTATCAAAGATTTAAAGAGTTAGAAGTAAGTCCCGATTTCTTTTACAAGTTGCGAGAATTTTCTTCAGAAATCAATATCGATTTTATGTGTTCGCCTTTTGGGCCCAAAAGTTTAGTTGAGTTATTACAGATAAATCCAGATTTTATAAAAATTGCTTCTCCTGAATTAAATTATATCCAACTTTTACAATTATTAAACGAAAAAAATACAAATAAAATTCCAGTTGTGTTATCAAGTGGAGTTTCAAAAATTTCTGACATCGAAAATGCTTTAGAATGTTTTTCATCTTTGGATGATATTACTTTGCTTCATTGTGTAACTTCTTATCCCGCCCCCGAAACTGATTATAATTTGAATTTAATCAAAAATTTAAGTGGAATTTTTGGAATCAACACAGGTGTAAGCGACCATTCTTTAAGTCCATACATTGTGCCTTTGCTAAGTTATTTTTGTGGCGCAACAATGCTTGAAAAACATATCACCTTAAATAACGAAGATTTAGGGCTTGATGATCCAGTTGCATTAAATATTAAAAATTTCAAAAAAATGACTGATGCAATAAATCAAACAAAACTCGTTTCTAAAGAAAATTTATATCTAGAATTAAAAAATCATTTTGGTTCGATAATTGATGATACGCTTGGTTCTGGAAAAAAAGAACTTGCAAAATCTGAAAAAGATAATTATTTACGCACAAATCGTTCGTTGCGATTTATAAAAGATTTAAAACAAGGCGATGTTATTCGTTCCTCTGATATTGGAATTTTACGAACTGAAAAAGTTTTGGAAGTTGGTTTACATCCTTCGTTTTTAAATAATTTTATAGGAAAACAAGTTTGTAAAAATATAAAATCTGGTGATGCAGTTTTATGGAGTTGTTTAATTGAAGATTAAAAATTTCTTTATTTTTCTTGCTATTTTTTTATTAAACTCATTTCTATTTAGCCAAGAATATAAAATAAATCAAGTTTTCTACGAAATTACTGGTTCTACAAATCAAAAATATTTAGAAACTTATCTTGATATTGACAATGATTTTATTTTTTCAAGCAAAGGTGATTTTGATTTGTTTACTGAAAAACTGAAAACTAAATTGAATGATTTAAGACAACTAGATTCTTACGAAGTTTTTAGCGATTTTGTAAATGAAGTTAATTCTGATTTGGTTTTAGTTAATTTAACAATTAAAACAACTGACACAAAAAATTTTATCGCACTTCCCTATCCTAAATACGATTCTAATGAAGGATTTGTTGCAAAAATAAAATTAAGAGATTCAAATTTGTTTGGAACTTTAACTGAATTTAATTCAGAACTTGTTTATGCTTATACTGAAAAATTTGACCACAAATTTGGTTTGCAATTTGATTTTAATGTTCCGATTTATTTTAATTTTTTAGGAACAAATTTATTTTCTAATTTTGAAACTGGATATTTTATAAATGAACAAAAATTTACTTTGGATTCTAATTCAGGTTTTGAATTTTTTTATCCAATAGTAAAGCCTTTTGTTAAATTGGGATTTAATCAGATTGCAAATTTTAACACAATTTATACAAATGTAGATGAATGGCTTTTGTCCGAAAATTTATTTGTAAAATTTCCTTTTTATTTTAGTGATTTTATTTTTACATTTTTGTTAAATTCTCAATGGATTGTTCTTCCACAATATCAATATTCAACTAAACTTGGTTTTAACCTTTACAAAAGTTCTGTAAATTGGATTTCAAATTTTAGAAAAGGTTTTGTTTTAGATTCTTCTAATTATGTTAATTTATTTTACGATGAATTTTCTTATAACTTTTCGTTAGAAACAATATTTTCTTATTATAATAATTTTTCTTTTTTAGGAACATATTTTAGAGTATATGGATTTTATAATCCAGAAGATTTTTTTGTTGGAAAATATATTAGAGGTATTACTGATACAACTTTAAACAGTGATTTTGGATTTATTAGTAATTTTGATTTTCCAATTTCGATTTTTAAAATAAATAAAAATAAATGGTATGATTTTGAATTACAAATAACGCCTTTTATGGATTTAGGCTATGCAAATAATTTTGTAATATCTGGTGGATTGGAATTTTTAGTTTATCCTAGAATTACAAGAAGCTTACAATTACGAGCAAGTGCTGGAATAAGCAAAAATGATTTAGAATTATTTATTGGAATTGGATTGTTCTATTAAGCAAGAAATTTTATAAAAAAATACTTGCTTAATAAATTTATCTTTATAAAATCGAAAAAAATTATTGCTCTGCTAATTTTTTTAATTTTTCACGACTTGTTTTTTGCCAATATTCTTCAGGTGAATATATTACATTTTGAGTGTAAATTTCTTTTGCAAGATTATTAAAATCATTTAATTCCATGGCTTGACCAAAATTAAAAAATCCTTGCCAAATTTTATTCTTTATTCCCCATGAAATTATATCAGAATATTGAATTGCTAAATAATAAAAATGATTAAAATTTTTGTAAGAATATTCTAATTCTCGTTCTTTTAGAATTTGTTCAATTCGGGTTACTGAAGTTAACATCCCCATGACAGAAACTTCTAAAAGTTTTTCCTTCATATTTTTTTCTAAATATAATTGTGCTAACTGAAAATAAGCATTTATACTATTGTATGAATCACATCGGTACAATAGAAAAAATTTATCTAAATTCATTCCAGAGTTTATATTTTTTATAACGGATGTTAAAAATCCAGAGATTTTCCCATTCACATAAAAGTTTTCATCATCAGAAACTATCAATAATAAAGTTTTTTCATAATCTGCTAAGTTATTTTGAATTTTATATAAAGAAGCTAATTCATATAAAATATCGTATTTTTCCATTGGGATATCTAACTTATCTGAATTTTTCCATGCTTCAATATAAAATTGTTTTGCTAATTCAAATTCACCTTCGAGTCGATAAATTTTTGCTTCTAAAAAATCTGCTTCTGGATAAATATAAAATGTTTTGTAATAATCGATAATTGCTTGTATTGAATTATCAAAATAATTTGCACCTTTTAGAGTAACAACATCATTTATAACTTTAACTGCTTCTGTGGAATTTCTTTCTATCAATATTTTTTTTACAACATCAATGTTGTCCCCTGCATTTTGAACAGCCATTGGTTTTAAGGCTTGTTCTAAAGTATCAACATACCATTGTGATTCTTGTTTTCGATTTATCTTGGCAATTTGTACAAGTTTAGCCGCTCTTGAATAATTTTTTGCAACAAAAGCCGCATCTGCTTTTTCTAAAACTCGCCAAGAAAAATCAGACTCGTTAGCATGTGGACTTGATAAAGATTGAGTAAAAAAATATGTTGTTATTAAAAAAAAGCAAAGTGTAAAAGTTATAAATTTTTTCACAAACTATATAATTCCTTTCTAAATTCATTATCGGCATTTTGCATTAAAGTTTTTAGACGCAGTTGTTCATCTTCTATTGAATTGTCCGCTCTTAGAGTACAACAGATTTGTCCCCGTTTGAAAATCATAACAGAATCCCCTGCACCACAAATTCCTAAATCTGCGTGTTTGCCTTCGCCTGGTCCGTTTACAACACAACCCATCACTGCTACGGTAATATTTTTATTTAAAGATAACAATTCAGTTTGCCATCTAGTTACAAATGAATGAACATCAAATCCTAAGCGACCACATCTTGGACAAGAAATCAATTTTACACCTTCAGGTCTTTTTCCAGTTTCCCGTAAAATTTCTCGGCCAGTTATAACTTCATTCATTGGTGTATCTGAAAGACTCACTCTAATAGTTGAGCCGATATTTTCGTTTAACAAATGTGTAAATGCAATAGTTGATTTTACAACTCCACTTATGAGAGGTCCTGCTTCTGTAACTCCAATGTGAAGAGGAATATCAAATTTTGAAGCAAAACTTTCGTTAGCTAAAATTGTTTCTTCAACTGAAGATGCTTTCATAGAAACTACAACTGAATTAAAATTTAATTCATCAAAAATTTCTGCTTCACGAGCGGCTGTAAGGGCTAAGCCTTCTGCTCTGGAAATTTTGTTTTCGTTCACTTGTGCCAAAATATCACGAGGTAAACTTCCTGAATTTACGCCAATTCTAATTGCAGCCCCTTTTTCTTTACAAGCATTTACAACTTTTTCTACATTTTCTCTACTTCCGATATTTCCCGGATTTATTCTAATCTTTGCAATATTTCCTTTTAAACATTCCAAAGCAAGTTTATAATCAAAGTGAATATCTGCCACCAAAGGCATAGATGTATTTTCTGCGATTAAACACAAAGCCTTTGCACTTTCCATATCAGGAACTGCAAAGCGAATTAAATCACATCCAACACGAGAAAGATCATCAATTCTTATTAAAATAGAATCGAGGACATTGTTATCCGATAGAACTGGAATAATGCCCTCTTTCCACATAGTTTGTATTGAAACAGGGGAAGTTCCACCTATTTCAATACGCTTTGTTTTACCTAAACCACCAACAGAAACAGTTTGTGGAATTTTATAATTCATTTATTTTTAGTCCGTTTTATGTTTAGCCACAAAGAATCATTGAGAATACCATTGCAAAAAGAGCAACTGTTTCACAAAGACCTACAACCATGATGTATTGTGCAAAACCTTTTCCTGTTTCTCCTAAAGCATCTGAACCTGAAGCACCTGCTTTTCCTTGGTAAACAGCTGATAAAGCCATAGCAAGACCAGAGAAAATTCCCAAACCAAGATAGAAAGCACCTTGTTCAGGATTTGCCATTGCAGCATTTTTCATTGTTTGCATCAACAAAAATCCGTAGATTGTTTGTGTAAGAGGTGCACCAGCAAAAACTGTTAAAATAAATGGAGCTGGTTTATTGTTCATATAACAACGCTTCCAAGCACCAATAGCAGCTTGACCTGCAGCACCAATTCCGATTGCAGAACCAATAGCGGCAATACCTAATACACATGCAGCTCCAAATAATCCAAGACTCATAAAATACTCCTTTATCGTGTTATCAAACACTAAATTTCAAAAATTTATCTTTACGCTATTTTTCAGCGAAAGGTTTATAACTAAATCCAGACCAAGACATTCCAAGGTGACTGGAAAACTCTAATGTGTTAAGACGAACACCATGAACAATAACTGATAATACATTTAATATCATATTTAATCCATGACCAAATCCTAACAACAAAATTCCAAAAAAGATGATTGCACCACCTAATGTTGGCCCTGCCATCTGGTTTACTGTACTTGAAATTGCACTTCCTGCAAGTCCTACAGCCCAAAGACGAATGTAAGAAACTATATCAGAGAAGTAGTTTACAACACCAAGCAATACAGAAATGATGTTTTTGCAACTTTCAAGAATTGATTTTACAACGCTATCTTCGTAATTTGCAAAGACAAAACTTAATGCAAAACCACCACCGATACATGCAAACATCAATGTTGAAACAGGCACACCAAAAATTAAGTTTGTAAGTGCAAATCGCTGTCCATCAACAACCATATTTAATACAAGATAGAAAATTCCCCAAAGCATAATCAATGAACCAAATTCACCTAATACTTTCAAAGATTTTCTGTATCTTATCATACCTTTTATGTGAGCAACTGATAATTGGAACAATGCTAAAGAAAAACAGAAGATTTGTAAGTTCTGTTTTACAACTTCACTTGGTAAAGTTGATGCATTTGAAATAAAATTCCAATCAACAGAAAGCAAGAATGGTTTTACCGCTAGAGGTAATTGTTCTGGAGTTAATCCAAACCAGTTACAAGTTAATGCACCCCAAACTGTTGTTGATAAACCAAGTAGCAACATCAAAATTATTGATGGAGATGGAATTTTCTTTTTGAAAAATGCTCCAAAAATTGGAAAGATTGAAGCAAGAACCAAAAGTAATCCGTAGCCACCGTCACCAAAAATCATTCCAAAGAAAACACAGAAAAATAACAAAAACCAGTTTGAAATATCGTATTCTCTGTAACCTGGAACAGTCCCCAAAAAGTCAGAAACTGGATAAATCAAACTTACAAATTTATTATTTTTAAGTTTTGTAGGAACTTCATCTTCTTCAGCTGGATCATCTGCCAAAAATCCCCAATGATTTTCTTTTGCAGCTTTTTTTACAATAGAAACATCTTCTTCTGGTACATAACCTGTAAGCCAAGCCAAAGTTGCTTCTGTTCCTTCTTCTGCATCAGTTGACATTCCAGAATAAGTATTTTCAAATTCAATATCTTTTGCGTAAACTGTCATCGTATCTTTTATGCTTTGAATGTAGCAAACATTACTTTGAATTTCCTTATCGATAGCTGAAATTTCTTTTCGATATGTTACACAACTTTCAGATAATTCAGCTGTTCCCATTTCTGGATTGATAACTGGCAAATATTCAGAACCGAGGGATTCTGGTTTATTTCCATCTTCAGATAAAACTAAGAATCTTACTTGAGATTTATCTTTGTTAACATAAATGTAATTTACATCCTCTGGAATTTTTTTGTAATTTTCTGGGGATGTTTCAAATGGTAAAAGATAAATTCCTTTTTTTGCAAGATATGAAAAATCATCAGGATTGAATCCACCCCAACCAGAAAGTCTTTCAAGTTCTTTTCCTGCGATGGATAATTCTTCTATATAATTTTTCTTAGTTTCATTTAATTCAATCAATTTTGAAACTTTTTCTACAACATGTGAAGTTGAAAGTTTTTTTTGTTCAACCGTTTTTTTATCATATTTAATTTCTGATAAAAGCAATTCTACTTCTTCAAGTTGATTATATGTTTCTTTTAATTGAGTTAATTTTTCGCTAGAACCATAAATTTGCTCCAAGTGAACAACACCGAGTTTGCGTAATTCTTTTAGAGCGTCTTTTTTGGCATCAATAGTTACAACAAAGGAAACTTTTTTCATTGGTACAATCATTGTTCTGTCTCCTCAGTCATTTTTTTAGAAGTAACTTCAAGATTTTTCTTAGAGATTTTTCCGCGAACAACTGCCGCAACTTGTTGGTCTCCAAGATAAACTGAAATTCGTTTTATATTAGCTTTTGTTTCTGGAATTTTAACCTTTTCAAAAAGATTTACACGCTGAGTTGTAACTCGCAATTCAAGATTTAAAAGTCGAACCTGCTCGTCAAGAACATCTGCTTCTAAATCGTAAGAAAGAGCTTTTTCCATTCTGTCGGCAGCTAAATCAATCCAAAGTGGTTTTGAATATAAATCATAATCCCCTCTCGAAAAATCTGCGCCTTCATAAACAGGAATTGTTACACCAGCGATATTTCCAGTTCCTTTTCTAATGTTAGTAACCTTAACCATAGATGGATCAAAAGCATCTGATTCTCCAAATACAGCAATCCATCTTGTAAATTCAGCTTCTAAGGCTTTTCGTTTTGCACGAACTTCTTTTGCACGAGCATCAATAGAGCGAATTTCTGTTTGGAGTTGTTGCTTTTTTAGAGTTAAAGTTGGAAGATACCTTTGGTACATTTTAAGGGCATCTTTTTGAGCTTTTAACTCATTTTTTGTTAGCTTAATTGTAGCCATCTATCACCCTCAAATTTATTTTTTAGGCCAATATTGTTCAATAAGTTCTGATTTAATACCAGTTTCTTCACTATTGAAACATTCAGAAAGAATTTTCCAACCTAAATCCAATGCACTTTCAAGTGGAATGTTGATAGAAAGGTCCATCATTTCTTTTTCAAACATTTCACCGTATTTCAAAAGTTTTCCGTCCCAATCAGACATCATAAATCCCATAGATTTTTTTTCTAGAGTGTCTTTGTAAGCGGAATAAAGTCTAATCATACCGTCCATCAAGGCACGATGGTCATTTCGAGTTTTACCGTTTACATTCTGTTTTAGACGAGAAAGACTTCCGAAAGGCTCGATTCTTCCACCTTTTAGATAATACTGACCTTCTGTGATATATCCAGTATTGTCTGGAACTGGGTGAGTAACATCATCACCTGGCATTGTTGTAACTGCAAGAATTGTTACAGAACCAGCATCATCAAAATCAACAGCTTTTTCGTAACGAGCAGCCAACTGAGAATACAAATCTCCTGGATAACCACGATTTGAAGGAACTTGTTCCTGTGTGATTGCAATTTCTTTCATTGAGTCTGCAAAGTTTGTCATATCAGTTAAGAGAACAAGAACATCTTTTCCTTGCAAAGCAAACTGTTCTGCAACTGCCAAACTCATATCAGGAATTTTGATACATTCTACTGTTGGGTCTGCAGCTGTATGAACGAACATAACTGTTCTACTTAAAGCACCACAGTTTTCAAGTTCGCTTTTGAAGTACAAATAGTCATCATATTT
>JAEIGA010006834.1_pt1 | contig 17337 bp, 11 predicted proteins | sample 9270691 | NCBI WGS metagenome assembly JAEIGA01 (sample SAMN17057246, study PRJNA624740) | gut metagenome | biome: biome; isolation source: fecal sample | host: Bos grunniens | place: China: Xizang | collected 2019 | reverse complement strand
TGATTTCTCCCGACTTTGCAGGAGTCCTCAGATACAAAATTATTCTCTCCATATTTTCCGTATTCCGTTGTGCAAATTTAATAAAATTGCACAACCAAAACAAGATTTAATGCAATATGGATGAGATTTGTTGCAACATTTGCCCTTTGTAAGTCCTTGATATATAATGTTGTATGATTTTGGCGTTATTTTATGGCGTTGCATTGAATGAATCCTGTCGGAGTCACTACTTTAAAAACGCAAATCGTTAATAATCAACGGTTTGCGTTTTTATTTTATACAAATCCCACACAACTGCACAACCGAATATAAAAAGTATGGATTCGATTGAGTAGAAATCAAATATTATCCGTATTATTATGGCATCAATATATTGACTAAAACAGACAACTATGAAATTTATTGATTCTGAAATAATGGAGAGATATCTCAAGGGGGAATCTGATGCACACGAAAAGCACAAAGTCTTGATGTGGCTGATGCTTAACCTTAAGACTCCTTCAGCAGATGATGATTTTGCGCAATTGCTTGAAAGAATTCCTAAGACAGAGGTTTCAGTTAGCAAACAGCGTGTTAAAAGTCGTCTGGATAGCCTTCTCGCAGATGATAGAACGCAGTCATATAAAGCAAATAAGAAACGTCATATTCTAACCTTACGTATCTTGCTATTTGCCGCATGTGTAGCGATTGTATTTTTATCACTCAGCAATATTTATACGAATAAGAATAACGATCAGGTGATGTTATGGAAGGAGATGACTACCTCGTATGGTGAGAAGATGTCAGTTACACTTCCTGACAGTTCTATCATCTGGCTTCATAACGACTCCAAAATCATATATCCTGATTCATTCCAAAACGACATTCGTCAGGTATTTGTCTGTGGAGAGATATATGCCGACATTACAAAGGATAGCAGACGACCTTTTGTCGTGTCAAGCGATAGTATCAATGTGGTCGTCACAGGCACGACATTCAATTTCAGAGCATATCCTGAGATGCAAAACGTCGAACTGACTCTCCTGGAGGGAGCTGTTTCGTTAGATTGTATAACCAGACAGGGACGGCAGAAAATAGACATAATTCCAGGAGAAACAGTTACAGTAAATATGAACAACGGCAATGTCAGCAAATACCTATGCGAACCGGAGACATATACGAGTTGGAAGGAAAGACGTGCCTTGTATTTCAATGACCAAACCCTTGAGAGTATTGTCAAGGAGCTTCAGAGGGAATTCGGTCAACCTATAAAAATTGTTGACAAAGCTTTGGGAACTACTCGACACTTTGCATCATTTGTCAATGACGAATCCCTGATGGAGATTCTGGATGCATTATGTACTCACTCTGGAATGAGAGTCAAAGAAAAAGACCATACGATATACATATATAATAACTAACCCTAAATAATTTATGCTGAAACATCTATTATTAACAACATTCAGACGGGCAGCGATGCTTGTTCTGATGGCTTTTGTCTCAGTAGCCGCCTATGCACAGCAGATAGACATGTCTCTGGATAAGGTTACCGTAAGAAAAGCTTTAGAACATCTTCAGCGTGAGTACAACTTCTCTGTAAGTGTACGCTCCGACGAGATTGACATTGATCGTATAGTATCAGTCAATTCACGTGGAGGTGCAAACCTGACGACTATCCTCGATCAGATCTTCATTGGTCAGAATGTTGAGTATTCAATCAATGGAAACTCTGTATCCGTAAAGGCAAAGAAAATCGCTCCTAAGTTAGGACTGAGAAAAATTACCGGAAAGGTTGTTGACGAGGAGTCCATGCCTCTTACTGGCGCTACCGTTATGGAGAAAGGTACCCAAAATGGTGTGATTGCAGACATTGATGGAAATTTTGAAATTAACACAACGACTGCATCCCCTGTACTCGTGTTCTCATTCTTTGGTTATGGAGATGAAGAAATCGAAGTTGGAAAGGCTTCTGTAATTGAAGCGAGACTTACACCACAATCGCTCTCTCTTGATGACGTTGTGGTCGTCGGTTACGGTACTATGACCAGACGCGACATCACATCTGCAGTGGGATCATTCAAACCTAAGCCATCTGAGAGGCGTGAAGTCCTCTCAGTCGATCAAATGCTTCAAGGACGTGTTGCTGGTGTGAACATCTCAACAGCATCTGGTATTCCTGGAGCTTCGAGCAGAGTAAGTATCCGTGGTATCGGATCCCTCAATGCGGGAAATGAGCCATTGTATGTGATTGACGGAGTGATACTTGCAACAACTTCGGGAGATACTGGCGCATACAGCGCAGGTGAATCTATGAGCGGTCTTGCAACAATCAACCCTTCCGATATCGAATCTATTGAAGTTCTTAAGGACGCAGCATCTGCTGCTATTTATGGTTCCCGTGCGACTAACGGAGTTATCATCATCACCACAAAATCCGGTAAAAAAGGCGCTCCAAAGGTTGCAGTAGATGCCAGTATTACTATGGGACAGCAGCCTCGTACCCATACATTGGAACTTGCTCCAGGAGACCTTCTTATAGAGGTGCTAAATGAAGGTATAGATAATTATAACAGACAGTTCGGAAAGAACATAGAGAGATTTATCAACCCGATGCCTGGAAAGCCTGCATATGACTGGCTTGGATCTGTATTGAGAACTTCTTGGTCGCACAATGTAAGTGCTTCCATCTCCGGTGGTACAGATAATACAAAATATTATGTATCCGGTACATATAAGCATACGGAGGGTACTGCTGTTGATAATGACATGGATCAGTACAGTCTTAAAGCCAATGTTACGGGAAAGGTCAAGCCTTGGCTTTCATTCGGTGTAAATACGATGATAAGTTATAGCAAGAACTCCCGAGTAGCCAGCGGATATTCCGGAGCTAATGTTATTAAAGCTGCAGTGGAACAATATCCATGGCACGAACCGTTTCTTCCAAATGGAGACTGGGCGACAAACAAGAACATCCTCCTCAACCAGAATGCGCTCCAGATGATTAAAGAATCAGATGTGTGGATCAAGACCTACAGAGCCCTGAGTTCTGCATATCTTGAGTTCCATATCATTCCAGGACTTGACTTCAAGACAAATCTTGGAGAGGACTACCAGAATCTGGAAGAGCATGTCTATTATACATCAAAGCATAATTCAGGTTACCCTTCTGTAGATAATCCGATGGGAGGACGATTGGATGATGCTCGAGTAACACGCGTGTCTCTACTTTGGGACAACACCCTTAATTACAGCAAATCCTTTGATATGGGACTTAACTTAGGTGCTGTTCTCGGACACTCGGTCCAGATATATGAATCATCTTCTGCAAATCAGACCGGTTTAGGCTTCCCTTCTTCTTCATTTGACGTAAACTCAGTTGCGGCATCATTCAAGGGTATAACTTCAGGAAGGAGTGCATATGCACTGCAATCCTTCTTTGGTCGTGTCAATCTCAATTACAAGAACCGCTATGTAGGTACCTTTACAATGCGTACTGACGGCTCATCAAAATTTGCTCCTGAGCATAGATGGGGTTTGTTCCCATCTGCATCTTTGGGATGGAATGTAAATGAAGAGAGCTGGTGGAATGCAGAAGATATTACCTTTAAAGTACGCGCCAGCGTTGGTGCAACCGGTAACCAAGGTGGTATTGGAGCATATGCTTATCAGGCTCTTGCAAATGGAGGTATCAACTATGGAGGTCAAAATGGACTTGGTCTCAGCTCTGCCGGTAATAGAAATCTCAAGTGGGAGACAGCGATCCAAGAAAATTTTGGAGTTGACTTAGGTTTCTGGAATGGAGCTCTTTCACTAACAGTTGACCTATTCAATAAAGACACCCAGAATCTCCTGTACAACAAGCCGACAATGATTACAACCGGCTATAATACCCAACTTAGTAATATCGGAGCAATGAATAACAAGGGTATTGAGATAGCTCTTGCTGCCAATGCTGGAAAGAATCATTTCCGTTGGCATGCAGACTTCAATATCTCGGTAATCCGCAATAAGCTCACTAAGCTCCTGGATGACAATGAGATAATCATGCCATCCAACTTTCATGGACTCAAAGTTGGAGAAGAGGTTGGATCTTTTTACATGATCAAGATGCTTGGCATTTATCAGCATGACGAGGATGTACCTCAGTATCTATATGAAAATGAAGGTGTTCGCGCTGGCGATATAATCTTTGAGGATATAAGCGGACCGGATGGTGTCCCAGATGGCAAAATTGATGCTAAGGACCGCCAGTTTGTAGGATCTGCAAACCCTAAGTTCTCCGGTGGTTTCAACAACACCTTCTCGTGGAAGGGACTTGAATTAGGCGTCTTCCTGACTTATTCATATGGACAAAAGATTTATGAATATTGGAATGGTGGTCTACGTCTTGGCAATGGTCTTGGTTCTCAACTAAAGACTGTCTGCGAGGGTCGCTGGACAGGCCCTGGTACGACGAATACTACTCCTAGAGCAATTTATAGCCAGACATGGAATAATACGAAGTTTGTAAACACGCGTTTCCTACACGATGCATCTTATCTCCGTATCAGAAGCATTTCTCTCGGTTATAACTTCCCGAGCAGACTGCTTCAAAAAGCCAAGATTGATGCACTAAGAGTATATCTTCAGGCTGACAACCTTTATGTGTTCACTCCATGGCCATACCTCGATCCTGAAGTCTCTGTCAGCAGCAATGCGGCTACATATGGTTATGACTGGCTTAACCCGGGTCAGCCAAGAACATTCTCATTCGGTTTCAACATCAAATTCTAGTACGTCATGAAAAAGATCATATATACATTGATTCTATCGGCATCAGCTCTTATTTGCGCAGTGTCCTGCAACGTGCTGGATCAATATCCTCACAATGGAGTATCAAGGGATAATCTTACGGAAGAAGACCTTGAACTGCTCTATACAGGACTTTATTGCTACTCACAGTACAAACCTTCGTTCGAGGGATATTTCCAGAATGATATGGCGGGAGGTGATTTTACCCGAGGTGGTGGAGCTTCATTTGCAAATCCGGCTCTTTGGATCAGAGATGCAATTTTGCCAACATCTGGTTGGTCTGCCACTCCATGGATAGGTTATTATGCATGGCTGTATCAGGTTAATGAGTTCATCACTGCTGCACAAGGAAAGGAAGACGATCCACATATTAGAGAGATGTTAGGAGGAGCGTATTTTTTCCGAGGTCTTATATACTATAACCTCGTGTCGAAATATAGAAATGTGCAGATACTCCAGAAGGCCACCAATGAGCCGATTGCTAACAGCAAAGAGGCAGAGGGTTGGGTTTTTGTTGAGGAGAACCTGAATAATGCAATAAACATGTGCCCGAACTTCGTGAACAAGAACTATGTGTCTGTTCAAGCTGCGAAAGCGATTATGGCTAGAGCAAAACTTGGCCAGGGTAAAAAGACCGAAGCAGCAAACCTTGCTGCGGAACTGATAAATGATCCCGCATTCGCACTAGAAGATTTTGACCTCATTTTCAGAGGAGAAGAAAACAAGGAAGAAATCTTTACATTCATTAATTCAGCAGAAGAAAGCGGAATTAATTTCGCTACACAGTTCTATCAACCTGCGACAACGTATGTACCCACAAGAGATATGATAGAACTATATGTAAGTACAGATAAACGTAGCAATATATCTGTAATGCATGATGGTGACGCAACTGTACTTAACAAATACAACAATATCACCTCTACGAATCCTATAATCATTACTCGTCTAGCAGAGATGTATCTCATTGCAGCTGAAGGTAAGGGTGTCGCAGGTGGTGGAATAAAGTATTTGAATGATCTCAGAGCAAAACGAGGATTGGGTCCGGTTTCCCCTGTAAATGATGAAGAATTGGTGGACGCTGTACTTCATGAGCGTAGACTTGAATTCCTCGGAGAAGGTTTCCGTTGGTATGATTTGGTGCGTACAGGCAGGTTTGCTGAAAGATTTTCGGAAGAAAACGGAGAACCTCTTTCGGAGAAATATACGGTATTCCCAATACCTCAAAGAGAGAGAGATCTCAATCCTAATCTGGAGCAGAACGAATTGTGGAAATAATGGAGAAAGCATAATATGAAAAGTTACATTAAATATTTGGTGGCCGCAACTGTTCTTGTTGCGATATGGGCTTGTTCAAAAGAACAGGAGGATATCCATTATGTCCCTACTACACCAGTAGGAAAAATCCTCTTGGATAAATGTCCTGAGGTTGCGAGAATCTTTCGTGACACCTCATTTCTCGTGACAGTCGGTGTCGAGGAGACAGACCTTCACATTCAGACCAGCGAAGGATATATTCAGCAGATGTATCTTCTTAGAGTAGACACAAATGTACCTGGTGTCAGAATGTCTGTAGCTATGCCTAACAACAGCACTTATATCGGTGGAGGATGGAATCGTCAGACTCTCACGGATATGGCATCAAAGATGGATTCGCCGCGTGCAAGAGTTGCAGCTATGGTCAACGGGGATTTCTGGCAGATGGTGTCGCCGATAAATCCTAAAGGCCCGGTTCATAAAGGAGGCGCAATCGTATCTTCTAAATGGGACTACGATCCTATGCAACCTCAGCAAGGACTAAGTTTTATTGGTGTCCGCGAGGATGGTTCCATGATAATAGCACCACGTTCAAAGTATGATGAAACAATGGAAAGTCTCAGGGAATGCACTGGAGCTGGATTTATGGTACTTTCAGATGGTAGATTCCCAGGCTCAGACTATGTTGCGAGAGACCCACGAACTGGTATCGGCTATACAGAAGACGGCATTGTCTGGCTTCTTAACTGTGATGGCAGAAAGAGTTTCGGAGCTGATGGAATGACATACAAGGAGATGGGTTACATCTTTCAGGCCTTGGGATGCACAGGTGCTGCCAATATGGATGGTGGTGGTTCTGCCCAGATGCTTATACGTCACCCTATAGCAGGCGTATGGCAGATAAGAAACAGCCCTGCAGACGGTGCTGAAAGACCTGTAATAAACGGTTGGGCTGTAATAGTTGACGAACCTTAGTATTATCATGCGTCTACATTTGGTTGCATACCTTTTTGCCTGCTTCTTGATGGCATCCTGCACCCCTGATTCACCTCAGGCTGAAGAACCTGCAGTTCCACGCATGGTTCTAGACGAGTTGTATCCAGACTATGGGGAACCGGGGACTGAGGTTGCAATCAGAGGTAATAATTTCCCGATAGACTCCAAACAGATCAAAGTTACATTTGACGGTATTGATGCGCAGATTCTATCTGCCTCCACAATAGAAATCAGGGTTATTGCACCAGAGCATAAGCCAGGAGATATTCCAGTAGTCGTGTCAGCTGGCTCACAGTCAGTAAAGGGTTACTTTTATTTTCTGAAGCCCGCTTCACCTGGAGCTCAACCCAAATATCCTCAAACAGAAATTGGAAAGATATTAAAGGGAGACCTGTGTCCGAGGGTGCTAGAAGTAATGTGGGACACGACGTACAACGTAACTACTGGAGTGGATTACTATCAGATGACTATCACAACAGATGCAGCAGAGAAACAGAATATATATTTATTAAGTACAGACACTTCAAAAGGACTTGAAATCAAAGTAGCTCTACCAAGCACGACAACATCTGCAACTTGGAAGAAACAGACGCTTACTCAGATGGCCAACAACATAAGCACGACTTTAAACCCTGTGTATGCTATGATTAACGGAGATTTCTGGGATGTAAATTCCCCTATTAATCCTAGAGGGCCTGTTCACTGCAATGGGAAAGTGTGGTCTTCCACATGGGACTATAATCCTAAGCAAGCCCAGCAAGGATTAAGTTTTGTCGGAGTTCGTAATGACGGATCAATGATAATCGCTCCAAGAGATATGTATGATGCAGTTAAGAGCGACCTGAAGGAATGTACTGGTGCGGGATTCATATTGCTCTCTGATGGTAAATTCCCTGGTTCTGATTATTATGCAAGAGACCCTCGCACTGCTGTTGGATATACCTCTGACAACCTCGTCTGGATGCTTACAGTTGATGGAAGACATGGTACCAAGGGAATGACTTATGCTGAGATGGCCTCTATCTTCCAAGGACTCGGATGCGTATATGCAGCCAATCTTGATGGAGGAGGATCTGCACAGATGCTTATCCGGAATCCCCTGACAGGAAAAAGGCAAATATGCAACTGGCCTTCTGATCCTACTGAGGGGGCTGGTGGACAAGAAAGAGCAGTAATCAACGGATGGACTATTGTAAAGAAGTAGAACGAAAATTGAAAAACATATGAATAAACTACTAAAACTATTTATGGTCATTGCGCTAGTTATATCAAGCGCCTCATGTCAAGATACCGGTGAGGTATCTGCGGATAAACCGGCTCCGCGACTCATATCCATAGTTCCTCAGACAGTTTGGAACGGGTGCACTGCCATAATTTCCGGAACGGGATTTTCGAATGTAATCGAAGAGAATACCGTAACAGTTGATGGCATAGTTGTGCCAGTCAATGCTGCGACTTCCAACAGGCTTACCATAACAATGCCTGATCATGAAATTGGCAAGGCCAGAATTGCCGTTTCAGTTGGAAATACGGCAGCTGATACGGAACTTGAAACCACATATGCAGAGCTTCCGGAACTTGTATCAAAGGTGACAGGAATATCCCCAGTCAAAGGATTTGCCGGGGATGTAATAACCATTTCCGGAGAGAATTTCAGCAATGTGACATCGGAGAATATAGTGACATTCGGAGGCATTGAAGCTAAAATACAGAGCGTAACTACGAATACAATAAAAGTTGTTGCACCAGAGCACGCTAAGGGAGCCGTAGATGTGCAGATCATTTCTGGTGGCAAGACAATGAAAGCACCTTCTCAATTTACATATATGATATTTGCAATTACCTCCAACTATCCTGTAAAAGGAGCTGCAGGTGATAAGGTTACTATAACCGGAGATGGCTTCAGTACTGTTGCCGAAGAAAACATTGTGATGATAGGTACAGAGGTCGCAGTTGTTGAATCTTCAACTGAAACATCTCTCGTAGTGGTGATGCCGGATAATTCTGAAGGTAAATATGAATTCTCAATAACAGTAGGTGGCAAGACAATTAAAGGAGGATATTTTGAATATGGCGGTTCCTGGAGGTTCGAAACTCTCATTACCGGTTACAGTAAGGTGCAGGGAATGGCTTTAGCTGCTGACGGTTCATTCTGGGTTACACGTCGTGAGGGCAAGGCACATGGTATCTATAGATTTAATCCAAATGGAAATACTTTTGTACTTGTAAAAGAATCCAAGTCAGATACAGCATCAGACACAGACCTTCTTGCAGGAAGTTACCCATGGGGAGCAGATGTCGCAAAAGATGGCAGACTTTACTTTGCAGCAAAAGGTACGGCAAAGGTACTCATAAGTGATTCTCAAGGCAGTATATCTCAATATACAATCCAGGATCTGACCATGTCCAATCCTATGAAGGTTCTTGTGGCTGACGAAGGTTCCATTTATGTCCTTTGCAGGGCAAAGCAATCTAAGATCTATAAGGTCAAGGATAACCAGATAGTAAACACATGGATTATGCCGACAACTGCCACTTATGGATATGAAACTATGTGTTTTAACTCTGATGAAACCAAAATATTCGTATTTGGTCACGATTCGGGCGATATTCAGCTTATCGATCTTGGAAATGAATCTATGGTAAGAATAGCCGGTACTGGCACACCGCATTCTTCTGCTGCAAATTATACGGATGGAACTCCGGGAGATCCTCTATCTGTGACAGTCCGTCAGGCATCAGGAGCAATTTGTGCTGCCGATGGAACCATATATTTTACGGATACACTTGGAAAAACTATCAGAATCTTCAAACCTGATGCAAATGGAGACTATTCAAAGGGAACGATAGAAACCATTTTAGGCGTTCCATATGATTCGACAGTCCTTCCTTATCCAAACGATATAGCGTTGGCTGCCGATGGTAAGACTCTCTATTATCTTGACAATGGTGGAAAAATATGCAAAATATATTACAAGTAATGAAAAGGTTATTATCAATATTCCTAATCCTTGCGGGGGTCATTGTGACTTCCTGCAAGGATCAGTATGTAGCTTCTGTAACGGAGCTACAACTTGCAAGTGTGTCTCCTGGGTCCGGCTATAGCGGAAGCATAGTGACAATCTATGGCCGTAATTTCAGCAAGGAATTCGGCGAGAATCGTGTATTTATCGGAGATCTTGAAGCAAAAGTTCTGGAGTACAACGCATGGGACCTAACCGTAGTGGTTCCAGAACAAGAAATCGGCACCTATACTATCAAGGTTGTCACTCCAAAGGGAGAAATATCAGGCTTGACCTTCGATTACATTGAAAAACCAGAACATGAATACATTGTGTCAACCATAGCAGGAAGTGGCAAGAACGGTCATGCCGACGGCAATGGAACGGAAGCCAAATTCTCATATCCTGAGGGCATCGTTATGGATAAGGATGGTAATCTTTATGTATCACAGCGTAATACCACATATGCAATCCGTAAGATTGACCAGAATTTCAATGTAACTACAGTCGCTACAACAGAACTTCCATGGCATGGATCATTCGCACCTGATGGAAGTTATTGGTTTGCCTCAAAAGGAGCAGCGAAAATCTTTAAGATCGGGACAGATAATCTACCTGTAGAAGTTCCTGTTACGGGAGTGTCGCTAAATAATCCGATGGATGTAAGATTTGACCAGGATGGTAATGCATGGGTTTGTAACAGAGGAACAAATGAAGTCTGCAAGCTTGCTGGAACTACCGTAGCTAAGAAATATGAGGTGCCTGTGAATGCTTGTATAACATTTGATGCAAAAGGACGTGCTTTAGTAGGATCGGAAACATCCGGATATCTATATATGATAGAGAATGACACTGTTACTCAGATTGCAGGAAATGGAGGATTGACTTCTTCTGGAAGCATAGATGGAACAAAAGGAGATCCATCTACTGCTGCAATCGGTTGTACATGTGGAATTTTTGCGGCAAAGGACGGTTCTGTGTATTTTTGCGATAGAACCAATCTTGCCGTACGCAAGATAACACCTGATGCAAACGGAGATTATACTAAAGGTACAGTTAAGACGCTCGTTACTGGTCACTACCCTTCCGATCTTTATGTAAGTGACGATTGTACAAGGATTTATCTCACTTGCGCAACCGCTCATGTCGTGAAACTTATAGAGATTTTCTAAACCTGCCAAGAATGTCATCAGACAGATATATCATCCGCGCCATAAAGAACGGCGATGCAAAGAGTTTTGAAATGCTCTTTGAGAAGTACTATGACAGGTACTTCTCATTTGCGTGTGCTCTTCTGCATGATGCAGATGCTGCTGAAGACGTACTGCAGAATGTTTTTCTCAAAATATGGCTCGGGCGCGAGAGACTGGATGAAGACAGGTCCATCGAAAATTATCTTCTGGTGAGCGTGCGTAATGAAATATTTGACTGGTTGAGATTGAAATATAATCAGACTGTCGTTCACGAAGAAAAAGTAGAAAAGGAGGATGCCTCTGCTGATATCGAAGCAGCACTTGCATGTGCAGAGACATCTGATAAGATGGACGCAATCATCCGGCGTATGCCACCTCAACGCCAGCGTATATTCATGATGTCACGTTATAGCAACATGTCTTCAAATGATATCGCAGATACTCTCGGGCTGTCTGTCAGAACAGTGGAAAGACACATCTATCTAGCACTAAAAGACCTAAAATCAATAATATCCTGATAATGAAGAAGTTAACATTTATTTTAATTCTTGCTGCCGCAGCGTCATCGTGCTGCAGTAAAGTTGTGGAAAAGGTGAACCTTGTTCCATATCCTCAGAGTGTAGAAATTTCATGCGGGACATTCGACGTAGAGGATGCCGGAGTCCGTTACTACAAGGGAGCTGATAGTTTGACAGTTGCCCTTGCCGAGCGACTTGCAGAACAGTTAGCTCTTGTAACTGGCGAACCACATGGAGTAAAAGCGGGAAAGGGATGCGGTAACATCAACTTTATTCTTGATGAAACCCTTGCTGAAGAAGCATACGAACTTCATGTTGGAAGGTCTTCTGCCAACATAAAAGCTTCGTCTCTTCGTGGTTTCAATTGGGGAGTTCAGACACTCAAGCAACTTATGCCTGTGCAAATATATGGAGATGTAAAAGCAGATGAGGTAGAATGGAGCGTGCCTTGCTGTAAGATTTCCGATGCTCCGCGTTTCGGATACCGCGGACTTCTCATTGATGAGGCTCGTCATTTCTTCGGAATGGAAACAATGAAAGATGTCCTGGATGTAATGGAAATACATAAACTCAATACTCTTCACTGGCATCTTACTGAGGACCAGGGCTGGAGAATCGAGATAAAGAAGTATCCGCTTCTTACTGAAATCGGCTCAATCCGCAAAGAGACCCTTGTGGGACACCTGCGCCGTAGCAATGTGTATGATGGAACACCATATGGTGAAGGAATGTGGTACTCGCAGGAGCAGATTCGCGAAATCATTGATTATGCAGCAGCAAGGGGTATCAACATCGTCCCAGAGATAGACCTTCCTGGCCATATGACAGCAGCACTCGCGGCTTATCCTCATTTGGGATGTACAGGTGGACCATATGAAGTATTCACAAAATGGGGAATCACTGAGGATGTACTCTGCATCGGTAAGGAAACAACAATGGAGTTCATAAAGGATGTTCTTGCGGAGGTGTGTGACATGTTCCCTTCTGAGTATATCCATATAGGTGGAGATGAGTGTCCGAAAGTAAGATGGGCAAAATGTCCACACTGTCAGAAGAAGATCAAGGAACTCGGTATCGTCGGAGACGAAAAACATTCTCCGGAACACTTCCTTCAGAGCTACGTTACAGCAGAGGCAGAAAAATTCCTTAATGAGCGTGGACGTAGACTTATCGGTTGGGATGAGATTCTTGAAGGCGAACTTGCTCCAAATGCAACAGTCATGTCATGGAGAGGTACAAAGGGAGGTGAGGCTGCTGCCAAACTGGGACATGACGTAATCATGACTCCATACCAATATCTCTATATCGACTATTATCAGTCAAAGGATCAGGAAAACGAGCCGCTTGCAATTGGTGGATATGTGCCGGTGGAGAGATGCTATTCGTTTGAACCATTTACAGAAAGCATGACCGATGAGGAGAAGGCCCATATAATCGGCGTTCAGACAAACCTTTGGGGTGAATATATCGGAACTCAGGATTATCTTGAATATATGCTTCTCCCTCGTCTTTCGGCTGTTAGTGAAGTACAATGGTGCGCACCTGAAAACAAGATATGGGAACGTTATCTTGATAGTGTTGATGAAATCCTCAATATCTATGAAACAGCAGGATACAACTACGCAAAGCATATTCTGGATGTGCAGAAGGAAGCACAGCAGGCTCAGCAGCAAAATTAATCAACAAACCATATAGCTATGAAAATGGAAACAACTAGACAAGGCGTGGGACACCTCAAATATGAGACCCCGGCATTGACATCGATGTCAGTACATCCAGAAGGTATTTTGTGTCAGTCAGACACAACATCGCTGGATGAAACTCCTGATTTGCAAGATTACAATCCAAGCAATGGAGCATGGTAATAAATATTTAATCAAGAAAATATGAAAATCATGAGAAAAACATTCATACTGATATCATTGGCAACTGTCTCATTATTCAGTTGCGTGAAACCTGAGTTAGATCAGGTTGTCGAGCCGACAAATGAATATAATGCGACACTTACGGCTTCAGTTCAGGAAACAAGAGTTGCAATAGCAGATGACAATGTCAAGTTGTCATGGAACAACGGCGATGAGATATCCGTACTTACATCGAACGGGGTGTACAAGACATTCGTTTATAATGGAGCCGACGGTGCATCTACTGCCGAATTCAGAGGCTATCTTGCTGAAGGTGAAACCATTGGAAATCATGCCATCTATCCTGCTAATCCACAACACACAGTCAATGACGAAGTTCCTTCAATCTACCTCCCGTCAGAGTACCAGTGGAATGGCAGCGAGGTCATGGGCCCTATGGTTGCAGTCATAAACGATGCTGAAGCGTTATTTACTCACGCTGGAGGTCTGTTCGCATTTGATGCGAAGAACGTTCCTGCAGGAGCAAAGGGATTCAAGTTCAGTACTGCTACCAAAGAGATAACTGGTGTATTTCCATATGAGGAAGGAGTAGTAACTGCCGGAAATTCTGAAGAAGGAAGTTCAGTTACAATGTGGTTTAATTCTCTGGAGCAGGGCGATGATATGAAATTCTATATACCTGTTCCAGTAGGAACATATGAAGATTTCACAGTTTCATACATTGATTCTGATAATTCAGAGAAAACCATCAGATCATCTGGATCAAAAAATATAATTGCTGCTGCAACTGTCAAACTGTTTACAGTTAAGGTCAAGAACGATTCATATTATGTGACTGCAGATGGTTCAGTTGAGGCAGATGGACTAAGTTGGGCTACATCTACAACACTTGACAATGCTCTCGGAATGGCAGAGGATGGTGATGTGATTCACGTGGCTGCGGGTACATACAAGCCTCAGGTTGCTCTCAAATATTCAGGCGATCAGCAAGATGGCTTCAAGAGTTTCCTGGTAGACAAGAATATCACTGTTATCGGAGGATACCCTGAGGTTCCGTCAGAAGGCGCTGTGGCTGATGCTTCGACCAATAAGACTGTACTTGATGGAGATTCTAAGGCATATCATACACTCGTTGTGGCAGCTCCTGTGGTAGCTGGAAAGACAGTTGTTTTGAAAGGCCTTGCAGTCAAGGATGGAAACGCTGCCAACTCCAGCGCTGTCGTGACTTTGAATGGAAATACACTCAATGGTGGCCAGGGTGGCGGTATTGCGTTTCTTGGTAGTAATGCTGAACTAAACAACATAACCGTTTCTAATAATAAGGCAGGTGGTGCAGGTGGAGTTTTCACTGCTGCTTCTAAGGTAAAAATGACAAATTGTACCATAGCAGAAAATACAGTGACAGGCGGTAATGCTGGTGGTGCGCAGTTCTCATCAGGTTCAGATATTGTAATGGACGGTTGTTCCGTCACAAAAAACACTGCAGTGAATGCCGGCGGTCTATATCTGTATGCTGCTGCAGGAAAAACTTGCTCTGTAGTAGTCAAGAATACTTTACTATCTCTTAACACAGCTACTACAAACCACGGAGCAATGTGGGTAAGAGATGATAGCGGCAGCCATCTGTTGTCAGCTGTTTTTGAGGCCTGCACATTCAGTGAAAATTCTGCAAAACAGTCAGCTGTAGCACAATGCATCAATGCAGACGTCAGATTTGATTCTTGTTCTTTTGTCAAGAATACCGGTACTGCGAATGGTAGTATCATGACTCTGTATGAGAACTGTGATATATTGATGGATAAGTGCGCATTTAAGGAGAATAATGTGTTCAACGGCGCAATTTATCTTTATACTAATGCTAAAGCTACCAAGCCAAATCTGACAGTCACCAATTCGTCGTTTTCAGGCAATGTGTCCACTGGCGATAACGGAGTGATATGGGCAAGAGGAGATAATGGTACCATTACCTTTAATTGTGCAAACAGTACTTTCTCCGGCAATAAAGCGGCTCGTAGAAGTGCTATATTCTTATACAATGTGAAAAACGCAAACCTTATAAGCAATACAATTACAGGTAATGTTCTTACAGGCTCTACTAAAACAGGTGCTGTTGATAATAATGCCTCGACAGTAAATGTTTCATGCAATAACATTATCTCTGGTAATACAGATAATAAGGATGCTAATGGAACATTCACGCATAAATATAGCATTGTTGGTTCTACATGTTACAATGCGTCCGGTGCTAAGGTTGAGGTTAATCCGGCATGGAATGTGGCAAATATGTTGGGACAGTTGAACGAGTCTGGAGTTTGTCCTCTTCTTGGCTCATCAAACCCTGCTTTGACTAATGGTATGCCTGTGGCTGAACTCAAGGCATTGGCTAATGACTATCTTAGTGCAGACGTACTTGGTAAGGATCAGATCGGCAATGAGCGTACGGGCAATGTCATGGGAGCTTCTGTTGCCAAATAAGGTTTAAAGATATCTTATTTAGAATTTTAAAGTGTCCACCTGACAGAAGATTCAGGTGGACACTTTTTAATGACCACAAACCATGCTTTTCCAACAGTAATTTTGCTTACATTTGTATGCAACTGAAAAACACTGGTCCAATGAAAAGATTTTCACTCTGCATTCTTGTATGCGCATTGACACTTCCGCTTATAACAGCCTTCTCCCCTGCCCCAGACGAATCTGAGGAGAAGAAAAGCCAATTTATCGAGGAACTGCTCTCAAAGATGACCTTGGAAGAAAAGATCGGTCAGCTGAACCTGATCAACTCTCCGGGAGACGTTGTGACAGGCCCTAAAAAAGGGAAGAACCTTACGGATGACATCAAGAGTGGGCGACTTGGCAATGTGCTGAATGCCATCGGTATCGATTACATACGCAGCCTCCAGCGCATTGCAGTGGAGGAAAGCCGCCTCGGCATTCCGCTCACTTTCGCCTTCGACGAAATTCATGGATACAGAACGACCTTCCCTATTCCACTTGCAGAGAGCTGCACCTGGGATCCTGAACTAATCTCAAAATGTGCTCGTGCCGGCGCCCAGGAAGCTGCTGCTGACGGAATCAATATTACGTATAATCCTATGGTAGACATCGCTATCGATCCACGTTGGGGGCGTATCAGCGAAGGAGCAGGAGAAGATCCATACCTCGGTTCTCTTATCGCCGCTGCACGAGTGAGAGGAGTCCAGGGAGAAGATTTATCTGACCCTCTGACTCTCGCAGCATGTCTTAAGCATTATGCTGCATACGGCTTACCTGAAGGTGGCCGCGATTACGCTAGTGTGGATATGAGTGAAAGACGCCTCCGCGAACATTTCCTACCGCCTTACAAAGCTGCAGTCGAGGCTGGGGTAGCTACTGTCATGACATCTTTCAACCTATACAACGGCATTCCTGCTACAATGAACAAGCTCTTGGTTGACCAGATTCTCAAAAAGGAATGGGGATTCGACGGAGTCGTGATTACAGACTACGGTTCAATTGGCGAAATCCTCCAGCATGGATGTGCAGAGAATGCAGCTGAGGCAGCCCGTCTGTCTCTTGAAGCCGGTACAGACATGGACATGTGCTCTGGCTCGTACATCAATGAACTGAAGGGGCTTGTAGAATCCGGCGCAGTAGACGTAAAACTCATTGATGATGCATGCCGCAGAGTTCTTCAGCTCAAATACGACCTTGGTCTATTTGAAGATCCTTACAGATACCTCGATCACAAAAGAGC
>JAEIGA010006833.1_pt1 | contig 17337 bp, 21 predicted proteins | sample 9270691 | NCBI WGS metagenome assembly JAEIGA01 (sample SAMN17057246, study PRJNA624740) | gut metagenome | biome: biome; isolation source: fecal sample | host: Bos grunniens | place: China: Xizang | collected 2019 | reverse complement strand
AGCGTCGATTTACACACAAGACTAATTTAAATTAAGGTTAACTAACCAAAGGAAGGTAAAATGGAAGTCAGATATCAAAGCGATGAGTATACGGAAATAGCGGTGGATCTGATAGAAAATGATCCTTTGTTTGAGGATATAAAGGACTCTGCAGCAACGATTGTTTGCCTGGAATCAGACCTCGAAAAGATAAGCCGGGATAAAATCATATTTGGAGAGTGCGAGAAGATACCGGCAAAGTATAAGTGGATTATTCCATATGATTTCACTATCACGATATATGCTCCTAATGTGGAGCGGTTCACAGATGAACAGATCAGAATTTTGATAATGCACGAGCTGCTGCATATCGGAATTGAGAAAGATGGAAACGAAGAGAAGTATTATATCAGGCCTCATAATATTGAGGACTTCCGGGTAATATTTGATAAGTATGGGATGGATTGGGATAAATGACAAGATTGGAAAAGCTAAAGGAACTGGAAAAGGATTTGAAGGCTTTAATGGATAAAGCTAACAGTAGAACTTATGCATCCTTGTGCAAACAGTACAGGGAGACCATAAAAGAGATTGAAGATATAGAAGGAGTAGGAAATGGCGAGGACGAAATCGACAAAATCCTCAATTCCTAGGTTCGGAAGTCAGGAACCCAGGATAAGGATATGTCCTAAGTATGATAAGACGGAACTGAGAGCGGTCAAGCTTCTAAAAGCTGGTGGACTCCTGTTAGATCCGTGGCAATCAGATGTGATGGATGATTGGATGGCTATGAATGCCGGAAATAAGTGGATATGTAAGACTTGTGGAGGATCTGTTCCAAGACAGAATGGGAAAACAGGTCTGATGCAGGGAAGAGCTGAGGCAGGTATGCTGTTGTATGGCGAGAAAGTGCTGTACACCGCACACCTTCAGAAGACTGCCACCGAAACATTTGAAGAAATGGCAGCCTTTTTTGATTCGCCGGCACTGAAGAAGTATGTCAAGGATATCAAGACTGCAATAGGTAGGGAGCAGATTATCCTGACAAATGGTGGTAGGATCAAATACCTCGCAAGAACAAGAAATGGAGGTCGAGGTCAGCACGGTGACTTACTTATATTCGATGAAGCACAGGAACTGGATGAAAGTCAGCAGGCTTCATTTATTCCGGCAATTTCCGCAAGCCTGAACCCACAAACCATCTACATGGGAACCCCACCGGATCCGAGCACTCCTGGAGTAGTCTTCCGAGGCATTCGTCAAAATGCTATTGACGGAAAGACTAAAACCACTTCCTGGTTTGAGTTCTCTGTTGAAAAGATTGGAGATATCTCAGACAAGAGTCGATGGTACGAAACTAATCCGGCACTCGGCAGACGAATCCAACAGACAACCATTGAGGGCGAGTTTGAACAGATGCCGGAGGATGTATTCGCAAGGGAGCGGTTAGGATGGTGGACTCCGATTACTTCCGTTGCAGTTGATCATGTTATTTCGGAAGACCTTTGGGATAAGTGCAGATCTGCAGAGATTGCTCCTGAAGGGAAGAAGGCCTATGGAGTGAAGTTCAGCTCAGATGGTTCGGAAGTATGTCTGGCAATAGCCATCATTCCGAAGAAAGGACCGGCACGAGTAGAGCTGATTGATCGGAAGCCGGCAGGATATGGAACCCAGTGGCTCGCTGATTGGCTGAATGAGAGATACAAGAAAGCTAGTTGCGTAGTCATTGATGGTAAGAATGGTGTTGATGTTCTTATTGATAAGATAAGTGATATATGGAAGTTTAAAGGATCCGTTATTAAGCCAGGAGCGAGAGATGTGATTGCTTCCGTGAGTCTTCTGATGGATTCACTCGCTGAAGATAAGATTACTTGGTATGAGCGACAGGATGATCTTCGAAATAGTGCCATAACTTCCGTGAAGAGACCTATAAGCGGTGGCTGGGGTTTTGGTGGTGAAGACTGTTCACCGATTGAAGCCTGTGCTCTTGCATTATGGGGAGCAAAAACTAGCAAGAGAGATCCAAACAGGAAAATGAGGATAGGATGATAATGAAAGTTGAAATGAGTCTAAATTTGAATAACGTGTATGGACTTGATGCAGATGCCCAGAAGAATCTGAGTAAGCTCGTTGAGGTGTATGACGCACACTTCTCAAAGAATGCCAAGAAGGATAAGTATTATGAGGGGAATATCTCTGTTGGGGATGTTAATCTCGGAATTGCTCTTCCTAAAGGCCTTCAAGGATTGGAAATCGGATGCTCCTGGGGAGCTAAGACAGTTGATGTCCTTGCAGCTAGATCTATGTTTGATGGATATGTTGGTGCGAATGGTTCGGAAATCTCTGATCTGGTTGAAATCGAGAAGGATAACGATCTCATCACGGAATATGCAAAGGCTTGTAGGGATGAGCTTAAGTATGGATGTACATTTGCGACCTTGTCAGCAGATCCTAAGATTGGATGTAAGATAAGATTCCACTCACCGGTTACTGCTGCAGCATTATGGGATGGTGAAAAAGGCAGAATAAAGTGTGGATTTGCCATTATTGATGCAAAGCAGGACAACACAGACCTCTTCTGGAAGCCTACAGTCATCAACTATTACACTGATGATGCAATATATATTCTGACTCGTGATGGGAGTATCTGGTCTGCAGAGATGTATCCTAACAAGATGGGTGTGCCTCTTATGGTTCCGATGATATGGAATGCCACAAGTAATAAGCCTTTTGGTCGTTCTAGGATAAAAGAGCCGATCAGGAAGTTGATAGATGGATATATTAGAACCATCGCAAATGCAACCATCGGACTTGAGTTCGCTACATCACCACAGAAGTATATCCTTGGTGTTACTGATGAACAGTATGATCAGATCATTGATAATAAGTTTAAGCAGTATGTCGGAAGCATAATGGCTGCTACCCAGAATCCGGAGACTGGTGAAACACCTAAATTCGGACAGCTACAGCAGGGAAACATCCAGCCACACGTTGAAATGCTCAGAATACTCGCTACTCAGTTCAGTGCTGCTACCGGTTTAAGTGTTACTGATACCGGAGTGGTAAACGATGCAAACCCAACAAGCTCCGATGCAATATTCGCACAGTCTCAGACTCTTATTGCAATGGCTGAGCAGTTGAATACCGGAAATGGTGCTTCTATGCGTATGATTGCAATGATGGCACTCGCCATTAAGAACAATATCACGTTGGATGAGCTTTCTCCGGAACAGTCTGAAGTTATTGCTCATTTTAAGAATCCGGCAATGCCTTCAGTCGCAATCACCACCGATGCAGCCATCAAGATAGCATCTGTTAGAGATGGATTTGCAGAAACTGATACATTCCTGGAAATGATTGGATTTGATCAGGCTGAAATTCGCAGAATAAAGTCTCAGGAGACTAAAAATCGAGGATTATCTGTCTTAGAGGAAGTCTAAATGAAAATAAGTAAACGAGAATGGGATAGATATAAGAATAAGATGTCGGCACTAAGTCAAAAAGCCACCGATGAGTTACAAGCTTGGATTACTCGGAATGGTGGACTGGCAATGGTTGATCGGAAAGCACTGATTGATTATACATATGCACTCACTAAGAAGTATGGGGAGGGTGCTGCATCATTATCTGCAGTATTGTATGACTCAATCGCAGAGAAGAGCGGTGTTGCTGTCCCTGGAGCGGTTGTTGCGGAAACAGCGACCTATGGTGAAGTGGCTAAAACAGTTAATGGCATCTTAAAAGTATCGGAAAATGAGGACCTAATGTCTTCAGTAGCTGGCCGATTAGTGAAACAGGCCGGAGCAGATACCACTTTGAAGAATGCCAAGCGAGATAGGGCAGAATTTGCCTGGATATCTGTTGGAGATTCGTGTCCATTCTGTTTAATGCTTGCAAGTAATGGATGGCAACCGGCATCGAAGGCAGTAGTGGAAGGGAATCACGCAGACCACATCCATGCGAATTGTGATTGCGAGTTTGTTATACGATTTAATTCCGATACAGAAGTGGAAGGATATGATCCTGATGCAATAAAGGCAGAATTTAAGGAGATGGAAGGTAGGACCTGGAATGATAAAGTCAATTCTATGAGGCGAATCCAATACCAGGAGAACAAAGAAGAGATAAACGAGCAACATAGAGAAGCTTATGAGGCTCGAAAAGAGGAAGAATAATCAGCATCCTTAGGGGTGCTTTTATTATGGCAACTCGTGCCTTTAAAACGAGGATAAATTTACTCTTAGGAGGTATCCAATATGGAAGAGACTGCTAACGTGCAGGAAAACGCAACTCAGGAAGCTGAGGTTAAAGAAACTAAGACATTCACTCAGGATGAAATGAATAAAATCGTTTCTGAAAGAGTAAAAAAAGAAAGAGCCAAGTATGAGGGGTTCGATGAAATCAAGGATAAGGCTGCCAAGTTTGATGAATTGCAGGAAGCCAGCAAATCAGAACTTCAGAAAGCTGAAGACAAAGCCACAAAGCTTGAAAAAGAACTCAACGATATGAAGGCTGCTGAATCTATCAGAAAGGCAAAGGCAACTGTATCGGAAGAGACAGGTATTCCGGTCGAGCTTCTCAGTGGAGAAACAGAAGACGCTTGTAAGGAACAGGCCAATGCTATCAAGGAATTTGTAGCTCAGGAAATTGAGCGAGCAAGAATGAATGGTTATCCAATAGTGAAGGATGCAGGAGAGAGTAAGCCACTCGGCTCACACTCCACTCGTGATCAGTTCGCTGATTGGATGAAAAATCTAAAATAATGACATAAGGAGGAGAAAAATATGTCAGGAGTAAACACAAATAGAACTAACATTTCACTTCCTACAGACGTAGCCAGTGAAGTAATTCAGAAGACACAGGAAGGTTCTGCAGTAATGCAGCTTGCAAGACAGATTGCACTTCCAGGTAATGGACTTACAATTCCGGTTATTACAAGTGATCCGGAAGCAGCTTGGGTAGCTGAGACAGCTGCTAAGCCAGTTTCTAATCCAGGTCTTTCAACAAAGATCCTCAGAGGTTATAAGCTTGCTGTTATCGTTCCATTCTCAGATGAGTTCAGAAGAGATATCCCATCTCTCTATGATGCAATCATTCAGAGAATCCCTGGAGCACTCGGACAGAAGTTTGATAACACAGTATTTGGTGGAACTCTGGCTCCTGGAAGTGATTTTGATACATTCGCTAATGTTACAGCTCAGAGTCTTGACTATGATGCAGTTAACGCTAAGGATGCTTACACAGGACTTGTAGCAGCAGATACAGACATCTCTATCAATGGTGGTGTTGTTAATGGTTATGCTATATCTCCACAGGCTAGAGGAATCCTTCTCGGATCCAGAGATGAAGACGGAAGACCTCTGTTCATCAATAACGTAGCTGACGGAGCTATCCCTATGATCCTTGGAGCTAAGACACTTCTTTCAAGGGGTGCTTATGTAGAGGGTGCTGAAGTTACAGATCCTTCAACAGTTGGTTTCGTAGGTGACTGGACAAAGGCTGTATACGGAGTTGTTAATGGTGTTGATATCTCTATCTCTGATCAGGCTACACTTGATCTTGGTGGTTCATCTATCAACCTCTTCCAGCAGAATATGTTTGCTGTTCGTGCCGAAATCGAAATCGGCTTCCGTGCAGATACATCTGTATTCAATAAGCTTACTGCTACAGTTACTGGTGCTACAGGAGCTACAGGAGCTACAGGAGCAACAGGCGAGACTTCTGAAGGCTAATGGCTGTATTATTTGCTGGTACTAAGCCACTCAATCGAGCCGAAAATCTTAAGGCTGTATATGATGCATATGATGGTGACAAGGTATTCGTTCAAGTTGACCCTTGGAGACATCATCCAGAAATACAGTCAGGGAAATATAAGGTGATGGTCTGTGATGAGTATCCTACTATGACACCTGGAACCACGATCCTTTTAGGACATGGATTAGCTGGTGGAAAAACATCAGGACTTGAGCAGCCACATCCTTATATGAGCCGAAAACACGCAGATATAATTGATTATGTTATATGTGCGAGTGAGGAAACGGTTGATTTGGTGGCAAGGTACACTGGCATTAAAAAAAATCAGGTTTTGCCACTCGGAATGCCACGAACAGATGTATATCTCGGAAAGCAAAAAGGAGATGGCAGAACCGAACTTGCAGACAAAAAAGCATATTTATATGCACCAACATACCGAACACGAGAGGAAACCCCTCGACCAAAGATAGACTGGCAATGGCTTGATGATAATTTGCGAGATGATGAATTACTTGCAGTCAAGCCACACACAATGACAAAAAACATATTGCACAATTCTTACAAACATATAAATGAGTTTCCGGCATATGATGCATCCGCTCCATACTTGTATGACTGTGATGTTGTCATATCTGATTACAGCTCGATTATTTTTGATGGATATATATTAAACAAGCCTTCGGTGTTGTTTGATAAGTCACTTGGGTATCTTGAAACAAGAGGAATGTACCTGGATTATCCTGATCAGTATTCGTCAAGATATTGTACGACTGAAGAAGATTTGCTGGACTTGATTCGGAACGCAAAAGAGCTTACCGAAGTCGAAGAGAATTGTAAAAGACTTGTTGCGGAAAAGTGTGATGGTCATTCTTCGGAACGTGTTTGCGAATTAATAAGGAGTTTAATATGAGAATACTTATTGCTGTTCCTACGTTTGAGAACATTACACCTGATACATTCAAATCCATATATAACCTTGAAAAAGGGGATAATGAATGTATTTTTGAATTTGTACGAGGTTATGATTGTGCTACTGCCAGGAATCGTATTGCTCAGATGAGCATAGATAAGGGAGTTGATTATGTATTGATGGTAGATAATGACGTATCACTTCCATCGGATGTACTTCTCAATATGCTCGAAGATGCGAAAGATGTATGCCTGGGTTATTATGCACATCGGAACCGAGATAACATTTATCGAGGAAAAACCTCAATCTGCAAACTAGAGGACAGTAATGGGGTTCCATATTTCAATTATCCGTTGGAGTCGGAATATTCAGCCGAAGAGATGCAGGACATGATATCGAACGGAATTACCAAATTTGTAATTCATGGTGGTGGAATGGGCTGTGCTCTGATCAAGGTTGATGTTTTTAAGAGATTAAATTATCCGTGGTATGACTGGGTAAATTATGCAGATGATCATAGAGGAATGTTATCGGAAGATCTCTTCTTCTGTGAAAAGTGCCATCGTGCAAAGATTCCAATTTATTCAGATGCCAGAGCAGGGTGTGGTCACTTGTTAAGACACGTACAGTGGCCAGAATAGTGAGGTGGAATTATGGCTTATGCTACATATGCGGACGTTCAGCTCCGAATAGGCAAGACCTTCAATGAGCAGGAACAAATCAAATGCACAACTTTACTAGATGATGCAGCTGTTCTGATAGATGGCTATAATTCTAATGCATCAGCAGATGCAAAGAAGATAGTGTCCTGCAGAATAGTTGGCAGGATTATGGTAAGCAATGACATGGAAATCCCAATGGGTGCTACTCAGGGTTCACAGAGTGGACTTGGATATTCGGAAAGCTGGACTATCGGCTCCGGAGGTTCATCTGGTGAATTATATCTAGGCCAGACTGATAAGAAGTATCTCGGAGGAATAAGTAAGATAGGCTCGTATTCGCCTATACAGGAGATGGTGCCATATGAAGACTGAAAGTGTACAACTGGTTGTTAAGACACAAACCGGAGTAGACAACTTCAAACATCCAATATATTCCGAAGAGATAATTACTGTTACCGATGTTCTTATCGGAATGCCTACTACTCAGGAAATTATTGATACTTTAGAGCTGACCGGAAAGCGAATAGCTTTTACACTCGGAATCCCTAAGGGAGATAATAATAACTGGGTTGATACAGATGTAATCTTTTGGGGAGAAAGGTTCCGGACCATCGGATATCCTCAGACCGGCATCCAGGAGAATATACCTCTCAAATGGGGTAAGAATGTAATGGTAGAAAGATATGGCTGATGTTGATTTTAAATTGGATCGCCAGGGAGTAAGAGAGCTGCTTACTTCGGAAGAAATGAAAGCTGTATGCGAGTCTTATGCTGCAAGTACAGTTTCCAGTCTTGGAGATGGTTACGAGTATGACTCTTATGTTGGTCAGAATCGTGCCAGAGCTACAGTATGGGCTAGTTCCGAACAAGCTATCCAGGATAATTCCGATAATAACAGTATGCTCAAAGCATTAGGAGGGTAATCATGACAATAGAGGAAATCATATGTAACTATCTTGGCAGTGTTCTCGATTGCCCAGTGCTTCCTGAAAGGCCTGAACGTCCATTCGGAAGGATGGTTTTTATAGAACGGACAGGTGGTCGAGGTAGATTCCTTATGGAGTCAACTATAGCCATTCAGAGTTATGAAAATTCCATGTATAAAGCTGCCAAATTAAATGATGATGTTGTGAAGGCGATGTATGGACTGGTTTCAGTTCCGGAAGTCACCAAAGTAACATTAAACTCAAACTACAATTTTACAGATACAAGAACAAAAGAATACAGATATCAGGCTGTGTTCGATATAAATCATTATTAGGAGGATAATAATATGGGAAATACTGCTGAAAATGTAACAGCCGGAAAACCTATGATAACAGGTGCTGTTTTTGTTGGTGCAGAAAATGCTACACTTCCAACAAGTACCGATGCTACATTAACAGGATTTACAGATCTTGGATTTATCTCAGATGCTGGACTTGTTAATACAAATACTGCTTCAGTTACATCGATTAAGGCTTGGGGTGGTGATACAGTTCTTGATATTACTACAGAGAAGCCGGACACATTTAAGCTTGCATTCCTTGAGTCTAAGAAGGCTGAAGTGCTTAAGCTGGTTTATGGTGATGATAATGTTACCGGAACACTTGCGGAAGGAATGACTATCAAGGCAAATGCTAAGGAGCTTCCTATCAAGGCTATGGTTATTGATATGATCCTTAGCGAGAATGATGCCAAGAGAATAGTTCTTCCGAAGAGTAGAGTTACTACTGTCGGAGATATTTCTTACACAGATAACGATGTAGTTAAGTATGAGCTTACAATATCTGCATATCCGGATGAGCTGGGTAATACTCATTATGAGTACCTTAAGGGTGCAACTGGTGCGACTGGTGCAACCGGAGAAACAAGTGAAGGCTAAGGAGGGATAAACAATGATTACTGGCAAATTATCATCTGGCTTTAAGTTTGAGGTAGATGAGACAGTTACGGATGAATGGGATTTTGTTAAGGCAATAGGTCTGACGGAATCCAAGAAAGTTTCCGAATCCATCTATGGGATGACCAAGATCATCGAGATGCTTCTCGGAAAAGATGGTGAGCAGAATCTCGTTGATTTCATTAAGAAGAAAAATAATGGCAAGTGTACACAGAAAATGATGTCGGATGCCATTATAGAGATGTTTAATATCATAAAGGACGAAAAAGAAGGAAAAAACTCCGAGACCTCGCCAGAATGATAACAATAGGCGAGGAAGAACTCATATGCGATCTCGCAGAAACTTATAATATATACAATTATCAGTCGCTTCCAGTCAAACTGGTTGCGATTTTTTCATGCGGTTTAAGGGAAAATTCACGCATCAAGAAGAAACTCAGATTATCGGACCCTTATGAAGATATATCAATGGAGATGCTCGTAGCTATGTACGATAAGTTAAACCTTATCTCGTGGCAGATAGGTGGTAATGAAGATAACCGGCCTGAGTCATTATTCCAGAAGTTATATCCGGCAAATAAGGAACCGGAAGCTAAACCGATGAAGTTCAGCACTGGAAAAGATTTCAAAGAGGAATGGAAAAGGAGGATGATGTAAATGCCTACAATAGGAGAAGCTTATGTCCAGATTATACCATCAGCAGAAGGCATATCCGGAGCACTTTCAGACATAATGAATACTGAGGCAAGTTCAGCCGGAGAATCAGCATCTTCCAGTTTTGGGTCCTCTTTTGGTAGTGGATTAAAAACAGCTATGGGAGTGGGTGTTGCAGCGGTAGGTGCTGTCACTGCTGCAGTGGGTGCTGCCACAGCTGCCTTTGGTAATGGTGTAGCAGGACTTGCAGAATACACCGACCATATTGATAAGCAGAGCCAGAAGATGGGATTATCTGCAGAAGCTTACCAGGAATGGGATGCGGTAATGCAGCACTCAGGAACATCCATAGATGCTATGGCTCGTGGAATGACCACATTATCTAAGCAGGCTGAGACTAATGCAGATGCATTTGCTGCTCTCGGAATCAGCCAGGAGCAGATTGCTACTATGAACCAGGAAGAGCTGTTTGCTAAGACCATCGAAGGTCTGCAGGGAATGGAGCAGGGTACGGAACGAACAGCCCTGGCTCAGCAGTTGTTAGGTGGTTCAGCTAGGGAATTAGGAGCCTTACTGAATACCTCTGCTGAGGATACACAGGCTATGAAAGATAGAGTTCACGAATTAGGTGGAGTCTTAAGTGATGATGCAGTCAAGGCAGGTGCAGCCTTCCAGGATTCTCTTCAGGATATGCATACAGCATTCGATGGATTGAAGAATGGCCTTATGGCTGATTTTATGCCATCTATTACTACAGTTATGGATGGTCTGACAAATGTTTTCGCCGGTGATTATGACACCGGAATAGAGCAGATATCAGCCGGAATCAGTGACACTATCGACCAGTTTGGAGAAATGCTCCCACAGCTTACCGAACTTGGATCCGGAATAATGGGTGCCCTGAATGATGCCATTATTGATAATCTTGATGTAATCCTGGAGTCAGGAGCTTCTATACTGGGACAGCTGGTGGATTCGATAATTTCCAATCTTCCGACTGTTTTTGATTCAGCAACACAGATTTTATTGCAGATTACGGAAGGTATAATTTCTGCCCTTCCTGAGCTGGCATCAGCTGGAATAGAGATAATTGTAAATCTGGCAAATAGTATTTCAACTGCACTTCCTACATTGATTCCAACGATTGTTTCAGTAGTGTTAGAGATTGCCAATATGCTTATTGAGAACCTGCCTCTGCTGATCAATGCCGGCTTACAGATTGCGATGGGGCTGCTTCAAGGTCTGTTGGAGGCCCTTCCTCTCATTCTTGATAGTCTTCCAATGCTTATTGAAACCATTTGCACATCTCTGATTGATAGTGCGGATTTGATTCTTGATGGTGCATTACAGATGTTCATGGCAATAGTGGATGCGATTCCTAATATAATCACAGCTCTGACCAGTGCACTTCCGAAGATTATTGAAAAAATCACATCATTTTTGACTGGTGATGGACTTCCTAAAATCCTTCAGGGTGCGATTCAGATGCTGATGGCTATTATCCAGGCTATTCCGACCATAGTTTCAGCCCTGACGAGTGCACTTCCATCCCTGATAGATACATCGGTTACGTTCCTGATCAGCTCAGCTCCACAGATTTTGGCTGCAGGAGTTCAGCTGTTTATGGCACTGGTTAAGGCTATTCCACAGGTTATTTCATCTTTGGTTTCAGCCATTCCACAGATTATCACATCTATAGTGAACGCATTGAAAGCAGGGTTGAGCCAAATAACTCAGGTAGGTCGAGATCTTATTACCGGACTCTGGAACGGAATGAGTGACAAGGTAGGATGGATAATTAGCAAGGTAACTGATTTCGGAAATTCTATAATATCCAAAGTAAATAAGATATTCGGAAGAAGTTCACCATCTAAAGTATTCCGAGCTATAGGTAATGACCTTGTGCTTGGATTAGGACTTGGATGGGAGGATGAAATTCCTTGGGTAAATAAGCAGATAGAAGACGATTTACACTATGATGCAAAGATAAATGTCGGAACAAGTGTAAATGATGATACATTACAGAGTCAGATCAGGGCTACAGCATTCAATCCTAATGCAGTGGTTGCAAATACTCAGCCTACAAATGGCAGCCTTGAAGGAACATCATTTACTATTCAGGAAACCATATCACTTGATGGTACAGATCTGAAGACTATTATGGCAGATTACACCATCCGGAAGATTGGTAGTGATATGAGGGCAGTAAGAACATCAAGAGGAGGAAGATACGGTGTACTTTAATGGAAATATAACATTTAAAGGAATAACATCCGGAAGTTTGGGTATAATCGTGTCTTCTATGCCGAAGATGCAGCACTCGACTGTTAAGGCTACGGAATACGATATACCGCTCCGAGATGGTATTCAATATAGTTCCTGGAGGAATAGGACAGATGCACAGATAACTGTTAAGTTTGCGATTGTTAAGGATAATAATACAAATTACATCCAGGCACTCCGGGCAACAAGGCAGTGGTTAGAGGGAACCGGTCAGCTTATCCTGGATAATAATCCGGATGTATATTACAACGTGAAAAAGGTTGAGATTACAGATGAGGAGATGTATACATTGTCTTCCGGAGAACTGGAATCAACATTTGTGATAGAACCTTTTGAATATTTGAATACATCCACAACTATTACAAAAGTATATAACAGCAATTCAAGTGGGGATGAGACAGTTCAGGTAACTAATGTAGGAGATATATGTAAGCCACTTGTTACCATTCAATTTATAAACAGAGCTGAGCAGTCTGTTGCAATGATAACACTAACCTTGAATGTGGATAGTGGATCCAATGTAACTTATGCTCCGACAGAACATAAAAACAGACCATATTTTATGAGTGATACTAATTTGATGTATTCCTGGAATCAAAACGAGGATGCATCGAATACCGCTCCGCAAGAAGAGTTTTTTACCACTCATAATTATGATGATTTGTGGGTCCCACATGGCACTCATGATATCAAGTTGACATATTCAACCATAGCAATCGTAGGAAGTTATAAAATTAGTATCAATTTGAGAGAAGGATATGCAATATGATTCGTATTATCGCCACAATCAATAACGAAGATACAGAAGTCGGATTACAACCTATATATTGTAACCTGTCTATGGCCATTAATGGTGTATGGATTGTCAAAATGGAACATCCATACGACAACGAGGGCAGATGGAACTATATTGTAGAGGATGCTGTCCTGAATATTGATATTGATTGTTTGGATAGTGTGGCAAGTGTTCAGCAGTACCGAATCACACTCTGCCAGAGGTCATTGACGAGCATATATGTGGAGGCTTATCCTATTGCACTTGATGCCTTTAATGATAGAGTGTTTACGAGTTTGGCTAGAAATGGAGCGACACCATCAAGACTTGCACAAGACATAACGAGTAGTGCATATCCTGTAACTACAAATCTTCCAAACACTTTAATAGCCGATTATAAGTACGAAAACACCAACCTCATAGCCATTATCAATGGTGGTGAGGATTGCTTTATTGAGAAATATGGTGGAGAGATAAAGTACAACAATAATGCTATATCCATTAATAACAGATTGGATAGTGGGAATACAGCATATATCTATGCAGGAAGGGATGTTACATCTCTTATGCACAGTATAAATACATCTGATGTTGTAACACGAATCTTTCCATTATCTGCAAATGGCATGAGACTTAATGCGAGGTCTGATGCTCAAGTGCCACCTGCCACATCATATGTAGACAGCCAATATATCGAGGATTATGGAGTTGTTCATTCGGAATTTATCAAGACTCATTTAATGCTGTGTACAGAAGATGCAAAGAATGCAGATGTGAGTGCTTTCGACAGAACAATGCAATTCCGAAATGAAATCATCGAGGAAGTACAGAATTGGATGCAGGACTTAGCATATAATCATGAACATATTGATGATACTAAGAGGAATATTGAATACTTACAGAGCATCCTAAAGCTAACTAAGGACAAGAATAAGAATAGTGGTATCATTGAAGGCTTACAAAAAGCAATCACAGCAGAGTTAACTAATGTTGCTTTCAAGCAGATGGTTAATAATTGGATAAAGGAAGCCTGTGAGGAATTTGATAGTATTGATGCTCCTGAATATAAGTTGGTCAAAGTCGGAACAGATCAGTACATATATGCTGATATAGAAACGAATGACAGAGCTATTGGTGAGTGGCATCGTTTAGATAGTAAATGGAGATGGTTTTCAGCTCCAAATGGATATCTGGATGATAGTCAAGACAACAACAAGAATTGGTCATGGTATGCAGATACAGGTGCTGTTGTGACCGAAGGACAGCCTTATCCGAAATTGTATGGCTCAAAATCTGATGACATTTTCTTGCGTGACCAATGGGAAAAAATAAATGGTACATGGTATTGGTTTGATAGTTATGGTCATCATTTAAAGCCAAGCACTCAGATTAAGAACATGGTTAATTGGATAGTATCTGCTTATGGTGCGAGTTCGTTTGCTTCGGAAGTTGCAAATATGGAAAAGCAGCTTTATGAGGAATTGTACACAAGAATGGTCATATACTGTGAAGACCTTTATGTTAAAGGCATTGACAGACCTAAGATGGAAATCAACCTTGAGGCTATGGATATCTCACAGATTGAAGGATATCAGCAATTACAGACTTCATCCCTTGGAAATAATGTAGTGTTCCGAAACAATGGCACAACCATCAATGAAAGAGTGGTTGAGCTTGAATATGATTGCATTCGGAAGGTTAACACAAGGATTATTCTGGGAATGCCTACGGAAACCATATCAGCCATCATATCAAGGAACATTGAAACGAATCCTGCCCTTATCGCAGGGTATGGAGTGGATATAGACGGAAATGTAATCAACATTGCTCAAGGTGGTGGCGAGGTTAAAGGTTTAAGATGGTGGGAAGAGACCTCTAATCATATCGAAAGACAGATAACAAGCATTCCTGTTGGTGGATGGACAGCAGATGACCCTTATCTGATTAGAGGGGAAAAGGAATGGATGGTTGATATCGACCAAGGATATGCCCAACGATATTATAGCCATAATGGTTCAAAAGCTATCGGAGCATGGATGTGTTTTCAATACACCACAGCAAGTTATCAAGGTCCTGTAATAATATCCACAGACCCAAATGCTGTCAAATATATCTATGATGGAGTGGAACAAGAAGCATTTAGTACCACTATCAATTATGCAGGGCAGACTTGGTATGTAGGTGGAGGAAATGGCAGAGCAATAGATACAGGAACTTATACATCTGCTCCAGAGGGTTCTTGTAATAATAATGAGAATTATGAGTATTCTGGAGACCTGCCTAATTTAAGACATAATTATTCAAAATTTTATGATGCTGTTCTTGATTTGTTAGTAATTGCTAATGCAAGGTCAAGAGACAGTTATATAACAGGAATAAATGCAGGTAATACATATTCATTCTATGGTGGACACGTTGCGAGTGGTGATTTAACTCCAGAAAATGCTCCATACCGAGTAAGACAGGATGGAATGATATATGGCAAGGATGTTGTTGCAGGGAATCATGTATTAAGCAACAAACAGGATAAATTAACAGCAGGGCAGAATGTTCAGATTAGTAATAACACAATATCTGCAACCGATACAACTTATTCTGCAGGGGACAATATTACAATTGATGAAAACAATGTAATATCAGCAAGTGGAAATCTTGAAGCAATCGAACTAACAAGAGCCGAGTATAATGCTCTGACACCTGCCGAGAAGACAGATTTGACCAAGGTTTATTTTGTAACAGATTAGGAGGGGAAAATGGCTAGTATATTTTACAACAATATGGAATATGGCTCTGGCGGTCATGAAGTGTATTATGGCACTTCTGTTCCGTCATCCTCTCAAGGTATAAGCGGAGATATGTATTGCCGATTAGATGGAAATGGAAATCTAGTTGAGGAATATATCAAACTTGGAAGTAATTGGACACTTGTTCCGAAATCAGATGCGGTATTAGGTTCAAAGAACATCACAGCAAACGGAAACTATATTGCACAATCCGAGAACCTTGATGGATATTCCAATATTAGTGTTAATGTTCCGACAGGTGGTTCTACCTTGATAACAAAGACCATTACTCAGAATGGTACATACAATGCTCAAGATGATTCAGCAGATGGATATTCGCAAGTGACAGTTAATGTATCTGGAGGTGGTGGTGGAGTTACAGCCAAGTATCTCTGCCGAGGACATTGTGATGTGGATAGTGGTGAGACAGAGGTTAATAAGGAATTAACAGTTGAGGAATATACAGATTATGAGGATTATCTGACCTACGATACCACTAATAATCAATTTGAAGTTTTGCAGGATTTTGAAGCTATATTAGTGCCATATATTTACTGTTATCAGCAAGGTAGCTCTGCTCCTCAGATGGATGTAATGATAAATGGTAGTAGATATATTGAAACCATGAGAGGGATTAACACAGTTGGAACAACACAAGGAGTGGCAGGGTGGTTAGGATTGCCAAGTGAATATGATTCGGTGAGGATTAAATTGTCACAGGGAGATACTATTGCACTCCAAAAGTATGTCGATACAGGATGGACAGGCTTCAACATTAAGATATATAAGTTGTGTGGTGTAAACAGTTCCATAGATTCATTTATGAATAGTATTACAACCTTATCTGACACAAGTACATATACAAGTGTTTCTCTTGTAGATTAAGGAGGCTATCATGATAGACGTATTATGGAAGGCACTCCAGGTATTCTGCACAGCTGTCATGACGGTTGGTGGAGCCGGAGCAATCATTGTCGGAATAATAAGGTGGATGAGAAAGCCAGACACGGAGAGGGATGACAGATTGAAAAGACATGATGAATTATTGGACAATGATAATAAGAGATTAAAAGCCCTTGAAGAGCATCAGACGGAAATTGAAGAGAGCCAAAAGATGATGATGAGGGCTATGGTTGCTTTAATGCGACACGCAATAGACGGAAATAATATAGAGCAACTTACTAAGGAAAGTGAGAAGCTTAACGAATATATATTTAACAAATAGGAGGTAGCAAAATGCCAGAATTAGAACCTATTACAAGAGAGGAAATGTTCCTTGATGGACAGGACTTAGAGCCAATCACAAGAGAGGAAATGTTCATTAAGCGGATATACGATAAAACACAGGTCGTTCCAGAGCCTATCACAAGGCATGAGATGTTCCTAAAGAAAGCAGGAGAGGGTGGAAGTGATATTGATGTTGTTCAGCTTACTGTCACAGAAAATGGCACTTATTCGGAACAGGGCAAGGCTTATAGTCCTGTTATTGTAGATGTATCCGCACCACTTCCAGAGAATGCTTATTTGATTAAGGATGCAGAAGCACCTGCTGATATAGTCACATTTAATGATGGACAAGCACTCCCCATGCCCTCTCTTCAAATCGGAATCAACGCAGTGCAGAGTGGAAGTGGAGACCCATCACCGAGTAATGT
>JAEIGA010006832.1_pt1 | contig 17337 bp, 16 predicted proteins | sample 9270691 | NCBI WGS metagenome assembly JAEIGA01 (sample SAMN17057246, study PRJNA624740) | gut metagenome | biome: biome; isolation source: fecal sample | host: Bos grunniens | place: China: Xizang | collected 2019 | reverse complement strand
CGGGAAGCCTTGCGGCTTTCCGTCTAAAATGACGTGAAGTTTAAGCGAACCCGTGCAGTGAGAGTTTAGGTCAAGCCTTTTTAAAGGCTTGCGCGGTCGAGGCGCGAAGCCTCGTCGCCCGTCGCAACGGGCGAAACTCCCCGACAAACTTCAATTTTTTAAGAAAAAAAGGCGGTGAGGAGGGGGAAGAAGTAGAGCTCGAGGAGCTTATAAGCAAAGGTGACGAGCATCGGAAGAAGGATCAAAAGAAGCTTTTTGCTTTTTTTGCGCCTTGCCGAAAGATCCCCGAGAAAGTCCTCGCGTTGTTTCTTATCCCAGGTTGTCGGCAGCTCCTCGGCGGTGGGAAGACGTCCTAAAAATCCTTTATTTATGAGGGTATAGGCCAGCGCGGCAACAAGGGAGATGGCGCCGTAAATGCCGCTGATGAGGATTTCGTGTCCCAGCTCCCAAACGACCAAAAAGGTGCCCAGAAACAGGATGGTGCTGACCGCAAGTGCGATCACCAGCCGGAAATTGAAGCGGGAGAGTCTGGCTCGCAGCTCATTTTTACTTATTTTCATATCGGATCAAAGAACGCGCAGCGCGCCGTGCGGACGAATGCGAAGTACGATGCACGCACCCTCGCCAAACACCGAGTCCATCAGCGTTCGGTAAGCGTCAACATCCGCCTCGCGCACAAAGCTCTGAACGGTGCCGGCAAAGCCGCCGCCGTGCACGCGCCAGGCGGCCTTTTTATCCTTGAGAAAGTTTTCGGCAAGGCAGAGCGCCAGAGAAAGCCCCTGCTCACTTACATTTTTTGTGGTGTAAACGTTTTGGAGATAGCAGAACGAGGAGCGTCCCGAGGCGATCACACCCTCAAAAAAGCCGTCAAGGTCGCCCGAAAGGAGCGCTTTCTTTTGCGCAAGCACGCGCCGATTCTCCGAAAGGAAATGAAGCGCGCGCAGAATAGCCCTGTCGCCGCACGTTTCGCGGAGCTTCGGAATGGCGGTCAGAATCTCGCTTTCCTCCACCTCGCGGAGCACGCGCTTGCCGAAGTGCGCCGCCACTGCCTTCATCTCGGCGGGCACCGAGGCGTAATCGTCGGTGAGATCGGCGTGGTTGCCGCCGGTGTTGACGATGCAAAGCTTGTAGTCCTTCATATCGGGGTGAATGACGTCAATGACGGGCGCGCTCTCGTCGGCAAAATCAATGGCCACGATGCCGCCTGCGGCGCAGGCCACCTGGTCCATAAGACCGCAGGGCTTGCCGAAAAAGACGTTTTCGGCGTACTGTGCCAGCTTGGCGATCTCGACGTTTGGCACCGTGCCGCCGTTATAGAGATGGTTCAAAATGTTGCCGATCATATCCTCAAATGCGGCGGACGAGGAAAGCCCCGAGCCCCTGAGCACGCAAGAGGTGGTGTAGGCGCAAAAGCCGCCGACCGCATAGCCCTTATCGGCAAAGCCGCGACACATACCCGCGATCAGCGAGGCAGACGTGCCGAATTTTGCTCCGTCGGGCTCGGAATAGGCCTTAAAATCAACGGTATCCTCGCCAAAGCCCTCACTGCAAAGGCGAACGATGCCATCGTCGGTCGCGGCAGCCACGGCGATGATGTCAAGGTCAATCGAGGCGGCGATGACACAGCCGCGGTTGTGGTCGGTATGGTTGCCTGAAAGCTCGCTTCGACCGGAAACCGAGTAGATGCCCACGCCGTCACGATCACCGTAAAGCTCGGTGAAGCTTTGGACGGCCGCCAGGTAGCGAGCCTTTTGCTTTTCCAGATTTTCGGTGCCGTAGAGCTCGATAAGCAGGGCATCGGCGGCGCCGTCTGTCAGTTTTTTTATAAGTTCATAGGCTTTCATCGTTTCCGTTCCTTTCTGCTTGGGGGATTTTTAGGGGTACGCTTTGTATTTTTACCCGATGCGCGGGTTTCCACACGCCCTTTGGGCGTTGCTTTTTTGGGGGATGTCCGCTTCCCGGGTGTGACGGGGGCACGGTGCTCGGGGAGAACCAGACAGTCGGGCGAGGTGCCGATCAGATCGGTCCGTCCTGCCTTGGTCAGCGCCTCGCGAACGAGAGACGCGTTCTGCGGACGGTTATACTGCAAAAGCGCGCGCTGGAGTTGCTTTTCGTGATAGTCGGTGGTGACGTGTACGGGCTTCATATTGAGAGGGTTGATACCCGTATAGTACATGACCGTGGAGGCCGTTCCCGGGGTGGGGTAGAAGTCCTGCACCTGCTCGGGGGCGTAATGCTCGCGCTTTAAGGTCTGTGCCAGGCGAATGGCGGCGCCAAGGTCGGAGCCGGGGTGGCTGGACATCAGATAGGGCACCAGGTATTGCTCCTTGCCAAAGCTCTTTGTCAGCTCGAAATAGCGGCTCTTGAACTGCTCGTAGACCTCAAAATGGGGTTTTCCCATACAGTCGAGGACCGCAGAGGCGCAGTGCTCGGGCGCGACCTTAAGTTGCCCGCTGACGTGATCGCGCACCAGCTTTTTGAAAAACTCCTCGTTTTTGTCCAAAAGCAGATAGTCAAAGCGGATACCCGAACGGATAAAGACCTTTTTGACCTTCGGGAGCGCTTCAAGATCCTTCAGAATTTGGATATATTCCTCGTGCGAGACGCGAAGATTTTTGCAGGGCCTCGGTGCCAGGCATTTGCGCTCGGTGCAAACGCCGTCCTTCAGCTGCTTTTCGCAGGCAGGCTCACGGAAGTTGGCGGTGGGACCGCCGACGTCATGAATGTAGCCCTTGAAGTCAGGCAGCTCGGTGATCAGTCTGCCCTCGCGGAGGATGCTTTCGCGGCTTCGCGAGCGCACAGTGCGCCCCTGATGGAAGGCAAGCGCACAGAAGTTGCAGCCGCCAAAGCAGCCGCGGTTCTGCGTGATGGAGAATTTGACCTCCTCAATGGCAGGTACGCCGCCCTCGGCCTTGTAGATGGGGTGGAAATCGCGCGCGTAGGGCAGCGAATAGACCCAATCAAGCTCGTCGCTCTCAAGCGGCGGCATCGGCGGATTTTGCACCAGCATCTTATTGTCGTAATATTCAAGGATGGCCTTGCCGCTTATGGCATCCTGATTTTTGTACTGCACGCCGAAGGCCTCGGCGTATTTGCGCTTGTCGGTCTTAAGCTCATTGTAATCAAAGGCGGCGGCCACGTCAAAGTGGACGGGCTCGTCCTTTGCGGCAAGGTAGACCGTGCCGCGCACGTCGCGGATCTTTTTGACGGGGATGCCCTTGTCCAACAGGGCGGCGATGCGAATGAGAATGTTCTCGCCCATACCGTAGGTGAGCAGGTCGGCGCGTGAATCGACCAGGATGGAGCGGCGAATCTTGTCCGACCAGTAGTCATAGTGGGCAAAGCGGCGCAGCGACGCCTCAAGACCGCCGAGAATGATCGGCACGTCGCCATACGCCTCGCGGATGCGATTGCAATACACGATGGTGGCGCGGTCGGGGCGTTTTCCCATCTTGCCGCCTGCGGAGTAGTAGTCATAGGTACGTTTTTTGAGCGAGACCGTGTAGTGCGCGACCATCGAGTCGATGTTGCCCGCGGTCACGAGGAAGCCCAGGCGCGGACGGCCGAATTCACGGAAGGCGTCGGCGCTTTTGTAGTCGGGCTGAGACAAAATGGCCACGCGGAAGCCCTTGGCCTCCAGTACCCTTGAGATAATGGAAACGCCGAAGGACGGGTGATCCACATAGGCGTCACCCGTCACGTATACAAAATCGGGACGGTCCCAGCCGCGGGCGTCCATATCGGCCTTGCATATCGGCAAAAATTGAGTATCCTGCATAATATTCCTTTTTTATGTTGATTTTAACGTTTCTTTGGCTTGCGAATGCCGAAAAATCGGCGCAAAAGCGGAGCAAGAAGGGTGGGGGAACGGAGAACGACGATCTTCATAGCAATGCCTCCTTGAAATGCGGTCTTTGTTGTCATTCTATGAAGATAATCGGGAAATCGTTACCGATTTTGTCGGTGTATGTTACCGGGGGTCCGTGCTTTCGAGAATATACAGACCGCCGCGCCGCACCGAGACGAGCGCGCAGTTTTTCTCGATCTCGTTGGAGACCGCATACTGGTGCGTGCGCTCCAGCGTGGCGTTTTTCAGCGGGTACTTGCAGCCGTCAATGGTTACGCCCCTCGCCTTTTTATCGGTGGCGATCAGTGACAGGTATTTATAGCCGAGGTTGAGCACCAGCTCGCTGGTGGATTCGATGTAGCGCACGCGGTTTTTGCCGTCCGAAATGATGGCGCGGATGTGCGCGTGCCAAAGGTCCTCCAGAATGGCGAGGTTGGAGAGTGCGTGATCGAGTCGGCCGTCAAGGCCGCCGACGAGGAAGATCTCGGTCGCGCCCTTTTTTCGGGCGACGTCCACGGCCAGTTGGCTGTCGGTGAAGTCCTTTTCGGCAGGCACCTGCAATCGCTCCGCTCCTTCGGGGAGCGCGCCGCGGTAGGAGTCAAAGTCGCCGACTACGATGTGCGGCGTTATGCCCAGCTCAAGGGCGTTTCGACAGCCGCTGTCAGCGGCGATCACAAGATCGCCCTCCTTCGGGCTATCAAGATATCCGTCGCGGTAAACGCTACCGCCAAGATAAACAAAAGCTCTCATTTTTATCCTTTCTTCCACTCGTGCTTGTCCTTCAGCGAATCGTACATTTCCAGAAAGCTTGCGTGGCGTGAGGGAGCGATCTCGCCGCGCTTTACAGCCTCGACAATGGCGCATCCCTCCTCCTTTTGGTGGGTGCATTTTTTGTAGCGGCACGTTCCAAGAAGCGGTCGGAACTCGCGCATGGTCTCCGGTAAATCGTCCTTGCCAAAGAAATCAAAGCGTACGAAGTCCAGAAGCGAGAAGCCGGGTGTGTCGGCAATGTAGCCGATGCCGCCCTCGCAATCATAGTCAAAGAGCTCCACGTGTCTGGTGGTGTTTTTGCCGCGCTCGATCTTGCGGCTGATCTCGCCCGTCTCGATGCTTCGCTCGGGGAAAAGGCGCGAGAGAAGGGAGGACTTGCCCACGCCCGACGCGCCCGCAAAGGCGGCGGTCTTACCGGCGAGGCTTTGGCGAATGTAAGCGGCGATGGCGTCTACGCCGTCACCGTTTTTGGCGCTGAGGGGGAAGACCGTAAAGCCGGCACCGCGATAGAGCGACACCAGCCGCTCGGTGCTCCCGGGATCCAGCTCGCTCTTGCCCACAACGATCACCGGCTCGATTCCATTGAATTCGGCAATCGATATCAGCTTGTCCACCGTGGACAGAATGGGAGAGGGAAAGGCCGATGCCATAGAGACGAAGATGACGTCCAGGTTGGCAAGCGGCGGTCGGATGAGCGCGTTTCGGCGGTCAAGGATGTCCTGGATCACAAGCTCGGTCTTGTCGGGGGTCTGCCGGGCTTTTTCCGCCGAGGCAGCGTCACCGAGCAGCACCACGCGGTCGCCCACCAGGGGGGAAATGCCCGCGTGGCGGAATTTTCCGCGCGCGCGACAAGGGAGAAGGGTCTGTGTCCCCTCCTCGCCGTCCGGGCGGACGTAATACAAGCCGCCAACGCCCTTTATGATCTTTCCGGTTACTCTGTATTCCATAGCTTATCCGTTCTTTGAAACGTAAAGTGTGATTTCCTTTGCTGATTTTTCCCCTGCACTCGGTTCGGTGGCAAACACGTAGCCCTCGGGCAGGTAATGGTGCGGCGCGTAAACCGTGATGATCTCGCACTCGTAGCGGGCAAGGTAGCTTCGTGCCTCCGCTTCGGTCAGCCCTGTAAGGCTCGGCATTTCGGACGGAAGTGCATATCGCGCCACAGTGATGTGAATGTCGATTGGCTCGTCCCCTCGCCTTACGCGCTTGTCGGGCTTAGGGGATTGATCGATGATCTTGCCGCCCTTGGATGGCAGAGAGACGTATTCCACCGAAAGGCGGTATAAGTCGCCGTCAAGTCCGAGCGCCTCGGCCGAGGAGCCGCTCTCGCCCAAGAGATCGGGCGTTCGGATCCACGTTTGGTTCTTTTTTTGACCGGAAAGCGCCGAAAAAAGGCAAGAGAGGCTGATCACCACGCAAAGCAGGAGAGCCGAGAGGGCTCCGACAAAGCAGGAGGGCAGGTGCAGCTGCCTTTTGAGATTTCGCAGAATGATCTGCAGGCGCGTTTTGAGGTCTGTGCTTTCGGGAATTTTCTCCTTTTGGGGCGCGCTCACCTTGTGAGACTCCAGCTCATACAGAAGCGCACTTGCTGAGCTTGGCCGCGACAAGGGATCCTTCTCCATCGCGTGCAGAATGACGGCGTCCAGCGCCGGTGACACGGCGGGATGGATCATCGACGGGGGGATGGGCGAGGAGGAGACGTGCATAGCGGCGATCCGTCCCGCATCGGCATCGGTAAAGGGCAGTGTGCCGGTTGCCAGCTCGTAGAGCATGACGCCGAAGGAGTAGATGTCACTCAGGTGACTAAGGGGCTTACCCTCTGCCTGCTCGGGGCTGACGTACTGTACCGTGCCCATGGTGACCGCACTTGGCTCGGAGCTTTGGGACTTGACTAAGCGCGAGATGCCGAAATCCATCAGCTTGATCTCGCCGCTTCCCACCAGCACCACGTTCTGGGGCTTGATGTCACAGTGCACCACGCCCTTGGCGTGCACCTCTCCTAGCGCCGACAGAATGGGGCGCATCAGGAAGAGTATCTCGCCCTCGGGGAGCGAGCCCTTGGTGGAAATGTGCGTTTTGAGGGTGATGCCCTCGACGTATTCCATTACAAAATATTTGTTGCCGTCCTCAAGCGAGACGTCAAGAAGCTTTACAATGTTGGGGTGGTCGAAGAGCGAAAGCACCTCGATCTCCGACAAAAAGCGGCGTGTGGCCTCGGGGTCGGACAGGCGATCGGGGGCAAGCATTTTGAGTGCTACCGTTTGTCCCGCCACGCGGTCAAACGCGCCAAATACCACCGAGCTTTCGCCCTCGCCTATGATGCTGACCAGCGTGTACCGATCCGAAAATACACGCCCGAGATAGGTATCGTACAATGCCATCGTCTTACCAGAGCTCCACGAGAATGAGGGTGATGTTGTCGCGGCTTCCGCCTTGCTTGGCGCCCTCGATCATACGGTCGACCTTTTGTTCGGGTGTGAGCGTTCGATCGATGGCGATGCGCATACACTCCTCCTCGGAAAGGCCGTCATACAGGCCGTCCGAGCAAAGGATGAGTGCGGTTTCGCTTCGTTCACTCTCGGTGAGGTCAAACAGATCAATGTCGGGAGATACGGTATCCTCAATGCCCACCGCGCGTGTGATGAGGTTGCGGACGGGGCTGTCCTTGGCCTCGGCCGCGGTGATCTTGCCCATATCGATCATATGCTGAATATAGGAATGGTCCTTGGAGACCTGAAGTATGTCCTTGGTGTCAACGGTATAAAGGCGGCTGTCACCGAGGTTGACCCACGCCACGCTTGTGCCGTCGCATACAAGCGCCGCAATGAGCGTGGTGCCCATCCCCGCACTTTCGGGGTGGATGGTCTGGTAGTCCCGAAGAACGGTGTTGGCGTGCTGTACGGCGTTGGAGAGAATGAGCTCGGCCTCACGGAGCGTGAGAGAAAGCCTGTTTTCCTTGATATGCACGCGACAGGTGGCAAGCACGGCCCCGGCAAAGCTGTCCAGTGCCAGACGCGAGGCAACCTCGCCCGCGTTCTCGCCACCCATGCCGTCGCAGACGGCAAAGAGATGCGCGTTTTCCCCGATATCGTAAATGCCGAAGCAGTCCTCATTGTTTTCTCTGAAGGCACCGCTGTCGCTTTTTCCTAAAAATCTCATAACGTTCCTTTCTTGGGGGTTCAGATATCTGCTGTCTCCCCGGCCTCGGCACGGCGCAGCTGGCCGCAGGAGGCGTTGATGTCGGCGCCGAGCTTACGGCGCACGGTGGCGCGGATGCCGTGCTTCTCGAGAATGTCGGCAAAGCGTGCCACGGCCTTTTTGTCCGAGTGCGTGAAGTCGCGCTCCTTGACCTCGTTAACGGGGATCAGGTTGACGTGAATGGGCATGGTCTCGGTTCGCGAGCGAAGCTTGCCGTTGAGAAGATCCGCCAGTCTTTTGGCGGTCTCGGGCGAATCGTTTTTGCCCGCAATGAGTGTGTACTCAAAGGAGATGCGCCGCTTTGTGACGGCAAAGTAGTCGCGGCAGGCGTCCAGAAGCTCGCCGATGGGGTAGCGCTTGTTGATGGGCATGATCTCGCCTCGCGTTGCATCGTCCGCCGCATGGAGCGAGATGGAAAGCGTAATGGGGAAGTCTTCCTTGGCCAACTCGTAAATTTTGTCTACAAGTCCGCAGGTTGAAAGCGAAATGTGGCGGTAACCGATGTTTACGCCGTTCTCCTCACCCACAAGGCGGAGAAAGCGGATGACGTTGTCGTAGTTGTCCAAGGGCTCGCCGATCCCCATCATCACGATGCCGCCGATGCGCTCGCCAAGGTCCTTCGAGGCGGCGATAATCTGCCCGAGAAGCTCGGAGGGAGCAAGGTCGCGCACCTTACCGTCAATGGTGGAGGCGCAGAAGCGGCAGCCCATACGGCAGCCCACCTGGGTGGAGATGCAAATGGTGACGCCGTGCTCGTAGCGCATGACCACCGATTCCACGCAGTTGCCGTCGGAAAGGCGAAAGAGGTATTTGACTGTGCCGTCAAGCGCGGAGACCAGCTTTTTGGCAACGGTGGGGAAGTGGCAGTACGCCGCCTCGGCGATCCTTTGCTTGGTTGCCGCGGAGAAATTGGTGATTTCATCGGGCGCAAGACCCTTTTGCATCTGCGTAAACAGTTGTTTGGCGCGGTATTTGGGCTCGCCGATCGAAAGGAAAAACTCTTCGAGCTCTTTTTCGGTGAGACCCAAAAGGTCGATCTTATTTTCGGTCATCGAAGTCAGTCCTTTCGTGTGAATTTGGCGACAAAAAAGCCGTCGGTGCCGTGAATGGATGGCAAAAGTGTGATCTGTCCCGTCGGCACCTCAAGGGCTCCCACCGTAAAGGGCGTCAGCGAAAACTCGGGGTGCTCGGACAAAAAACGCGTAACGTTTTCCTCGTTTTCCTCGCGGAAGACGGTACAGGTCGAGTAAACCAGCGTGCCGCCTCTTTTGACGTAGCGGCAGGCAGTGCTCAGGATGTCATACTGAATTCCGGGGAGCGCCGCGCAGGCGGCAAGCTCCTTATAGCGGATCTCCGGCTTTTTGGCCACCACGCCAAAGCCGGAGCAGGGGACGTCGCAAATGACGCGGTCGGCCGTTTCCACAAGCGCCCCGTCAAGGTCTCGACCGTCGCGGGCACGGGTCTCAAGCACCGTGATGCCAAGGCGCTCGGCGCCCGACCGTACCAGGGAGAGCTTGTTTTCGTGCAGGTCAAAGGAAACAAGGCTTCCCTCGTTTTGCATATCCAGCGCCGCGCCAAAGCTTTTGGAGCCGGGGCAGGCGCAAATGTCGTACACCGTGTCACCCCTTCCGGCGCCCAGCGCGGCCACCGCGATCTGCGAGGCCTCGTCCTGAACGAAGAACATTCCCTCGTCAAGCTCAAGCTCGGCGAGCGAGGCGCCCTCCACGCGGATGCCGTGCGGCGCGTTTTGGGTGGGCGCTACCGAAATGCCTTTTTGCGCAAGTGCGGAAAGGAGTGCGTCACGCGAGGTTTTAAGCGTATTTGTGCGAAGCGTCAGCGAGGGCGTTTTGTCAAAGGCGGCAAGAAGGTCCTCGGCCGCCTTTTCGCCAAACTCGTGCACAAGCTTGTCGCAAAGGTCCAGAGGGTAGGAGTAGCGCACCGAAAGATAACGGACAAGACCGTCCTCCTTGCGTGGGAGTTCCAGCGAGTCCTTTTGTCTGAGATAACTGCGGAGGATGGCGTTGACAAAGCCGCGTGTGCGGCGCGGAGCCAGGGCCACCGTTTCGCTTACGGCCGCGTGGTCGGGCACGCGGTCAAGAAACCGAAGCTGATACAGCCCAAGGCGCAGCAGGTTGCGCGCGGAGGGCTCGATCTTCTCGGGCGCAAGGCTGGAAAGCGTGTCGATCAGATGATCGAGCGTGATCTTTTTTTCGATCACACCGTATACCAGAACGCAAAAGAGGGAGCGGTCTTTCCCCATAAGGCTTTCCCGCTTTATAACCGTGTCCACGGCAATATTCGAATAGCTTTTGTCCCCCGTCACGCGGTCAAGCGTGCGAAGGGCTAACTCTCTTACGTTCATATCTTTTCCTTCAAATTTTGATTTATCGGTGACTTTATGTGGGGCGTTGCCCCACACCCCACAAGCCTTTGAAAAGGCTTGACCGAAACTTTTACGGAATGGGTTTGCACAAACTTCACGTCATTTTGGGACGGAAAACCGCGAAGCGGTTATCCGTCAGCGCAAAGCACGGACACCGACAAAGAAAGCTCGCTTTCTTTTCGGTGTTCCGGCGTTTGCGCGCCTTCGGCCGTCCTTTGGACGGCCTCAAAATGACTTGGGCATTGGATCGCACGTTGGTTTTCGGAAATTCGTTCGTTCTCCGTATTGGCATAACCTGTTTGCCCGGTGCAAAAGTTTTTGAGGGGGTCTTGGGGGAACTTTTTTCAAAAAGTTCCCCTGAGCGACAAACTTCAATTTATTTCAAAATATCGCCAACAGCGAGTTTACGGCCGCGTATGAAGTCGGCGGCGGACATTTTGCCCTTGCCTTCGGGCAGGATCGCGGTGAGAGCGAGGATGCCCTTGCCGCAAGCCACGGCGATCTCGCCGTCAAGCGACAGCACCTTGCCGTACTCGGTGTGCGTGCCCTCAGCAGAGATCACGCGCGCGGCGGTGACCTTTAGGAGCTTGCCGTCGGGCGTATGCGTGAAGGCAAGCGGAATGGGCGAGAGGCCGCGAATATGGTTGTGCAGAGCGGTCGCGTTCATCGAAAAGTCAAGGAGGCAATCCTCTTTTTCGATCTTGGCGGCGTAGGTAGCAAGCGCATCGTCCTGTTTTTGACGGACGGACGTGCCGTTTTTGATGGCTTCTACGGTCTCGATGAGGGTCTTGGCACCAAGCTCGGAGAGAGCATCGTGTACGGTCTCAAAATTGTCGGTCTCACGAATCGGATATTCGGCTTTGAGCAGCATATCGCCGGTGTCAAGCCCGACGTCCATATACATCGTAGTGATGCCCGTGATCTTTTGTCCCTCAATGATGGCTCTTTGCATGGGTGCCGCGCCGCGATAGGCGGGCAGGAGCGAGCCGTGCACGTTGATGCAGCCGTATTTCGGGTAGTCCAGCACGTTTTTCGGCAGGATCTTGCCAAAGGCGACCACCACGATCATATCGGGGGCAAGTTCCTCAAGAAGCGCGGCGAATTCCTCGTCGCGAAGGGTTTTGGGCTGGTAGACGGGGAAGCCCTTCTCCAGCGCAAACACCTTGACGGGGGGCGGTGTCAGCACGTAATTTCTTCCTTTTGGTTTATCGGGTTGGGTAACCACGCCCACGATGTCCTCGCCACTGTCCGCCAGCGCACGGAGCGAGGGAACGGCGAAATCGGGCGTGCCCATAAACAGAATTTTCATGTTGCTTCCTCGTTATTTCTTTTTCTTGACGGGAACGGCGCGGTCGATCATAAGCTTGCCGTCCAGGTGGTCAAGCTCGTGGCAGAAGGCGCGCGCCAAAAGCCCCTCACCCGTATAGTCCACCACCTCGCCGTTGCGGTTGAAGGCGCGGACGGTCACGTACATCGGGCGCTTGGTGGTCACCTGCTCGCCGGGGATGGAAAGGCAGCCCTCCACCTCGTGCTGCTCGCCCGAAAAGGCGATGATGTGGGGGTTGATCAGCTCATAGACCTTGTCGTCCAGCTCAACGACGGCGATGCGGCGCAGAATGCCGACCTGAGGGGCGGCAAGACCGCAACCGTCGGCGGCGCGCATGGTCTCGACCATGTCGTCAAGCAGCGTGAGGATGCGAGGGGTGATCTCCTCGACCTCGCGGCATTTCTTGCGGAGCACCTCGTCTCCGTATTTTACAATGTTAAGTTTAGCCATAATATCTTGATCCTTTCAAAGGTTGGTTGGGTTCAAATCAATGGAAAGCGTGGTCTTGCTTCCCGCCTCACGTCCGAATTCGCCGAGAAGCGAAGCGAAAAACGCGCGGCTCTTGGCGTTAAGACGGCATTTGACGACCAGGCGCATACGGTATTTTCCGTCGACCTTGTATACCGGAGCCTCGAAGGGGCCGAAGACCACAAGCGGCAGGTCGGGATATTCCTTTTTGGCGCGCACCTTGAAGTCCTCGTGAAAGCGCTTGCAGGCCAGCATCAGCTCGTTTTCGTCCTGCGAGACGATGTTAAACAGCGCAATGTCGCAGAAGGGCGGGAAGGTGAGTGCCTTTCGCAGGCGGATCTCGCGCTCATAAAAGCCCTCGTAATCCTGTGCGCAGGCCAGGCGAATGACCTCGTTGTCGGGGTTGTTTGTCTGGATGACCGCCCGTCCCGGCTTGTCGGCGCGTCCGGCGCGCCCGATGACCTGGGTGAGAAGCGAAAAGGTGCGCTCGGCGGCGCGGTAATCGTCCAGATACAGCGACGCGTCAGCCAAAAGAACGCCCACCAGCGTGACGTCCCCGAAGTCGTGTCCCTTGGTTACCATCTGGGTGCCCAGCAGAACGTCGGCCTCGTGGCGGCGGAATTTTCCGAGAATGTCATCGTAGGAGCTTCGCGTGGCCGTGGTGTCGGTGTCCATACGGAGAATGGTGGAGTCGGGCATAAGGTCGGAAAGCTCACGCTCGACGCGCTGTGTGCCGTAGCCGACGAACGAGAGGTGCTCGCCGCCGCACTCGGGGCAAGCTTTTGGGGGTGGCGTTCGCATACCGCAGAAGTGGCATACAAGCGTCCCCTCCTCATATTGGCCGCGCTTTGTGTGATAGGTCAGCGACACGCTGCACCTGGGGCACACAAGGGGCTTGCCGCAGGTGCGGCAGGTGACAAAGCTGTTGTAGCCGCGCCGATTGAGAAAGAGAATGGATTGCTCGTTTTTCTTCTTGGTCTCCAGCAAAAGGGAAGCGAGGTTTTTTCCGAGCGGTGCGAGATTTCCCGTGCGAAGCTCGCCTCGCATATCGTCCACCTGCACCTCGGGAAGCCTTGCGTTTCCGTAGCGGTTTTTGAGCTTGACCAGCGTATACACGCCGTCCAGCGCTTTTTTGTAGCTTTCGATGCTGGGAGTGGCCGAGGCCAAAAGCATCAGCGCACCCGATTTGGCACAGCGGTAGCGCGCGGCATCGCGCGCGTGATATTTGGGGTTCATATCGGATTTATAGGTGTGCTCCTGCTCCTCGTCCATCACAATGAGTCCGAGGTTTCTTACCGGAGCAAACACCGCCGAGCGTGTGCCGACCACAACGTCGGCCTCGCCCTCGCGAATGCGCGTATACGCGTCGATGCGCTCGCCGCCCGAAAGCCCCGAATGGAGCACCGCAACGCGGTTTCCGTAGCGCGAGCAGAAGATCGAGAGGGTCTGCGGTGTCAGTGCGATCTCGGGCAACAGGACGATGGCCCCCCGATTGGCCGCCAGAACGTGGTCGATCAGCGCCAGCATGACACTGGTCTTTCCGCTTCCCGTTACGCCGTAAAGCAGAGCGCCGTTCGCCTTGCCCGAATCGACGAGCGACGAAAGCGTGCGAAAGGCCGCTTGTTGCTCCTCGTTCAAGGTGATCGCCCTCCGGGCGGTCGGCTCGGCGAGGGGCGTGGGCGTACGGTAGACCGTCTCGGTGCGGCATTCGATCAGCCCTTTATCAAGAAGGCTTTTCAGCTGAGCCTTGGTGGCCTTTGCGGCCTTGAGGAGGTCTTCCTCGCTCATTGCGCCGTTTTCGGCCAGTGCCACGGTAATGGCTAAGGCCTTAGGGGCGCGCGGCGTCCCGTTTTTGGTCAGAAGCGCCTTTTGGAGCGTTTCCTCGTCTGCCAGAAGGGCGTAGCTTCGCCTTTCCAGCCCCGCTTCACTGTTTTTCACCTCGGTCTCACGGCGCAGGTATCCCGCCTCGCAAAGCTTGCGGATGTGCTCGGACACCGAAGCGCGGAAGCGCGTTTTGAGCGCGGTAAGCGAAACGCGTTTTTGCTTTTCAATGTGTCGGTAGATAAAAAGGGCCTGCGTATCCAGGCTTTTGGGGTTTTGCGGCAGAGGCTTTTCGGTGAGAGAATAGTATTCCTCAAACCGTGAAAGCACCGCCGAGGGGAGCATGGCGTGAATGGCATCGCCGTAGGTGCACAGCGTCATTTCCTTCAAAAAGGCGCAAAGGCCGATCATTTCCTCCGAAAGGCAAAGGCTTCTCGGGCATACCGAAAGGATGGGCTTCAGCTCCTTATATTCGGTGGTGTCTCGGATCTCACACACGAGCGCCATATGGCGGCGGTTGCCGGTGCCGAAGGGAACCGTGACAAAGGAGCCGCGCTCGACCTCCTGCCTAAGGTCCATGGGCAGGTAATAGTCGTAGGCGCGGTCAATGCAATATGGTATGTCCAGAACGTATACCCGTGCATATTCCTTCGTCATAGCGTCTCCTTAGTCGGCGTTTTCCTCAGTTTCCTCAGTTTCCTCAGTTTCCTCGGTTTCCTCGGGCATCTGCTCTACGATGGTGTACTGGCCGTTGTAGATACGCTCAATGGCGATCTTGACCGCCTTCTCGTCCTTGAGCTGCGGGTCGATCATGGTGTTTATGGGCTTATCGGTCTCCTTGTTGCCGGTTTGGCTCTTTTCGGCGGCCTCGCGCTGGCTGACGTACTCGTCGGTCACCTGGCGTGCGCACTTGGCAGCAACAATGGCAAGCTGATAGCGGTTGAATTTGTCCTTGGAAAGCTCGTTAAAGGTTGGGTGAAGCATAATGATCTCCTATCTTCGTGTTTGTATTTTAAATTTTAAATTTTTTCAAAGTAAAGGTCGGCGGTATTGGGGTTGCGCGAGGCGGAAAGCTGCTCGGCGCGCACGATGGCAAGAATGTCGCCTGCCGCCTTTTCGGCACAGCCGTCGTAATTGTAAACGATGTAATCGTACTCGGCAAAGTGAGGCACCTCGGCCTTTGTTTGCGCCAAGCGCTTCTGAATGGTCTCCTCGTCCTCGGTGGCTCTGCCGCGCAGGCGCTCCTCCTGGATGGAGAAGGTGGGCGGGAGCAGCATAATGAGCACTGCGTCGGGGTACTTTTTCTTGACCTGCATTGCGCCGTTGACGTCGATCTCCAGAATGATGTTTTTGCCCTCGGCAAGCACGCGCTCCACCGCCTCGCGCGGTGTGCCGTAGTAGTTGTCGCAGTAGTAGTTGTGCTCCAACATTTCGCCGTTTTCGATCTTTTTCTCAAACTCCTCGCGCGAAATGTAGAAGTAATTGATGCCGTCTCGCTCGCCGGGGCGCGGTGCGCGCGTGGTGGCTGAGACCGAGAAACGGAAATCGTCGGTCAAAAGCAGGTGTGAGTTTACCGTGCCCTTACCGCTTCCGGCGGGGCCGGATACTACGATCAAAAGTCCTTTTTTCATGTTGTCAATCCTCCTTGTCCTCGATGTCCTCATAGCCCTCGGCCGCGCCCTCGCGGTTTTCAAGTCTGCCGGCGATGGTCTCGGTTTGAATGGCGGAAAGGATGACGTGCTCGGAGTCGGTTACGATGACCGAGCGTGTCCGCCTTCCGCAGGTGACGTCGATCGCGCGCCCGTCGTCCTTGGCGTCCTGCAAAAGACGCTTGATGGGCGCGGATTCGGGCGAGGCGATGGCCACAATGCGCTCGACCGCCACCATATTGCCAAATCCAACGTTAATAAATTTCATATGTCCGATTCCTCTTTATTCGATGTTCTGGATCTGCTCGCGGATCTTTTCCAGCTCGGTCTTGACGTCCACCACAAGGTGGGCGATCTCGGAATCCGAGCACTTGGAGCCCACGGTGTTGATCTCGCGGTTCATTTCCTGAATCAGGAAGTCCAGCTTACGCCCGGTCGGCTCGTCCATCTTAAGGATGCCGTCAAATGCCGTAAAGTGCGAGCGAAGTCGCACCAGCTCCTCGTCAATGGCTACGCGGTCGGCAAAGATGGCGCACTCGGTGAGAATGCGGTTTTCGTCGGCCGTCACCTTGTTGTCGGAGAGCACCTGAGTCAGGCGCTCGCGCAGACGCTGGTGATAGCCCTTGATGCTTTGCTCGGAGAGCGCCTCGATCCTTTCGGTGATCTTGCCGATGTTTTCCACCTTGGCGCGAAGATCCCGCTCGATGTTGGCACCCTCGGCGGCGCGGCCGGCAAGAAAGGCATCAACCGCAACCGAAAGCACGGACAGAATGCTCTGCCACTCGGCCTCGGCGTCCTCCTCGGGCTTATGTACGCTGAAGATCTCCTGGTTGCGCGCCACGCTCATCACGCTGATGTCGTCGGCAAGACCAAACTCGTCGCGCAGGCGGCGAAGCGCCTCAATGTAGCCTCTTGCATACGCGGTGTCTAGCGCAATGTCGATGCCCTCGGTCTCCACGACCTCCACGCTGATGCTGACGTCTACCTTTCCGCGCGAGATGCCACGGGACTGGAGATAAGGCTTGATCTTCTCCTCCAGGTAGGAGTATGCGCGAGGAAGTCTTGTATTGCAATCGAAATATCTGTTGTTGACACTTCGGATCTCGGCGGTGATGTCCTTGCCGCCCACGGTGAGCTTGGCGCGGCCAAAGGCGGTCATGCTTTTTAACATAACGATACCTCCTTTATGTTTGCATTGATTTTATTAATAGTTATACATAATATATTTTAAACTATTTTTGCCGTTTTGTCAACTACGCAGGCACTCTTTTTTGCCTTTGGAGGTGATTTTTTTGCAAAAATGATAAAAAAAGAAAAAATGTTTGAAAATCCTATTGCAAAAAGTGAAAAAATGAGATATAATAATGTGAAAAAATATTTCAGAACGCTAATTTTTGGAGGTTATAACAATGGTTGTAGCAGGCGATTTCAGAAACGGTATTACTTTTGATGACGGACAGGGAAACGTGCTTCAGGTTGTTGAGTTCCAGCACGTAAAGCCCGGTAAGGGTGCGGCTTTCGTTCGCACCAAGCTCAAGAACGTGATCTCGGGCGCGGTGATCGAAAAGACGTTCAACCCCACCGATAAGTTTGAGAATGCGTACATTGAGAGACGTGATATGCAGTACTCCTATGACGACGGTGACCTGTATCACTTTATGGACACCGAGACCTGGGAGGAAACGCTTATCGCACACGACAAGGTGGACAGCAACTTCCGCTTCGTTAAGGAAGAGATGATGTGCAAGATCATTTCCTACAAGGGCAACGTATTTGGCGTTGAGCCTCCCACGTTCGTGGAGCTGGAAGTGACCGACACCGATCCCGGTTTTGCTGGTAACACCGCAACCAACACTCTCAAGCCCGCCACTCT
>JAEIGA010006831.1_pt1 | contig 17339 bp, 21 predicted proteins | sample 9270691 | NCBI WGS metagenome assembly JAEIGA01 (sample SAMN17057246, study PRJNA624740) | gut metagenome | biome: biome; isolation source: fecal sample | host: Bos grunniens | place: China: Xizang | collected 2019 | reverse complement strand
ATTAACATTAAGTGGGCTGAAAACCCTGAAAATATTTTTCTAAACATTCTTAGTCTATTTTATAATTATTTATTACAATTTGATCCGTACAGAAAGTTTCTCTTCCGTTTTGGCACTCCTCATCAGTACCAGCTCTCCCCATGTGTATATACATGTCGCTGCCAGCTGGGTATAACGAGCCATTGTTTCCGATTCGGAATCTAAAACAATCTGCTCCCCAAGCATTAGGTCTAGATTCACCATTTACGTCAATATCAATAAATCCAACAGAGCCAGGATGAACATCCAAAACAGCGTCAACAAGAGCTTGAGCTATCGCGATAGTTACCCCGTTTTTTAATAGACAGAAGGTATCTCCAGTTATTTGAGAACCAGCTGGTTGTTCGGTATAAGAAAACTTTAAATATCGCTCTAGGTGTTCTGTGATAATCTTACGATTACTAATATCATAGAAATCTGTCTCAGTAATATCATAAGCACCTTCAGCTACTATCATATTTGATAAGGCATTTTCAATCGCAGATACTGAAGTTGCTAATTTTGCGACATTTGCTTTCGCTTGGTTTCGCTGAACAACTGTTGGTATTGTTAATGTGGCAACAATGCCAATTATTGTTAATGAAATTAAAAGTTCTGCTAAAGTAAATCCAAATTTTTTCATAAGTATTTTCCTATTAATAATCCATATTATATCCAAATTCCATCATATAAGAGGAGCAACAACGTGCATCTTTTCCACATTCAACTCGAAGTTCATCGTTTCGACATAAATTATCGTCATGATAATAGTTATAGTCTCCTCCTCCGTATGGATATAAACGGCCATCAGCACCTAAATCAAAAACAAAGAAATCTCTTCCTGTTATATTAGGCCCATTGTTTACTCCGTTTACATCTATATAAACTTCTCCAGCATTTTCGGTATAATTAAAACCTTCTCTTAATGCTTCAACCTCATTTTTTACTTCATGCGTACCAGAGTTAATATTTATTCTAAATATATAATCAATGCCTTTTTTGGAACGAACAACAATATCATCGTCGGCAAGCCTAAATTCATTATCATCAGCATTTTCACTATTGCCGAACCTTCTATATGCTTCTCCAGGCTCTTCTTGTCTTGGTCTTGTTACAATAATGTTTTTACTGATTTCGCGTACAAAATTATCGCTATTACCGTTATCACCGCCTGTTAAATGATACGTTACTTCATCAGTGCCCAAAATGTCTTGCCAAGCTCGAGTCTCAAGTAAATTATTAACGTGTTCTTTTTCTATCATTGTTGTCATTGCGCTATTAAGACCAGCAACAGCTGTTGCTAAAGATGTTGAATAAATTTTTTTTCTATAATCAGATACAACACTTGGAATGGTCATCATAGCTATAACACCAATTAAAAATAGTGTTATGATAACTTCAGAAACAGTAAAGCCATTTCTCTTTTTCATAATAAACCTCTCTGATATTTTAATTATATCATATATTTTTGATTAATAAATACTTGCGAATGATAAAAAGAAATCCGATATTACGCCGATTAGCATTGGTAAAATCCAAATCATAATCGCCGCACCAAAAACAGGCTTAAATAAGAAGCTTAGTTGAAATACGTTAACTTGTGGTGCAGTTTTTGAAATTACCCCCAAGATGATATCTTGACCTAATGTTGCTAATAGAACTGGAGATGCGATTTGTAATCCCATATATAAAACATTGGATGTAGTCTTTACAAGATAATCTAGGTTTATAATTTTCTCTAACGGAATTTGCACTGCGTATACTGGAAATATTTCAAAGCTTCTTAATAGAGCATTAAATAGCCAATAAAGCCCTCCTAATTGTATAAAAATACAAATTGCGAGCAATGTAATCATTCTGCTTAAAATAGAAGTCTGGCTATTAGTGGTTGGATCCATTACCATCGCTGAAGATAGCCCCATTTGAGTATTAATCATATCACCGCCAGCTTCGATAGCTAAGATTATGAGTTGAGCTATATAGCCAATAATTGCACCAACGGCAAAATTTAGTAATAGTAATAGCATTGGTGAAATTGTTGTAGGCGGAGTCGGCGGGTTTAATAATGGAGTAATCATTATTGCAAGTAATAATGCTAAAGAAATTTTTACAGTTGTATTAATCTCTTTTCTATTTAAAACAGGTGCAAATCTTATAAAGCCTAAAAGACGAGCAAAGACAATAAAGCCCGCAGAAAAGTAGCGAGCGAATTCTGGGAACATTATACTAATTTGTCTTAATAATTCGTCCATTTACTTTATCTCCCTTAACATCGGAGGCTCATCTAGGACAAAATTCGATTCTTCTGGCATGTCAAGAGAAAGCATCTCAAAGCCTTCTACCTCTTTTATAAAAGTTTTATTTTCTTCTATTTCTACATTAAATATAACTTTCTCTTTGCCATTTTTTAATACGCTAAATCTTGTCTTACCAATTTTTAAAGGCGATATAAATAATGTGTTTTTATTATTCATAATTGTAATCAAAGGATAAACATCAACTATTGTATTATCTTCGATGCTGATATTAGTAAGCTTGCCTTTTGTCGAGAGTATGTAGTCCTCGAACGCATAAGTCTGAAGAGTTGATGAAATTATTAATGCTAATAATAAAAATTTTTTCATTATTCTATCTTCCAAGTATCTTATTTGTCTCAACAAAATTTGCCTTTGGCATTGGTGCCATCGGAGCTGGATCATATTTTAGTTTTTGTTGTTTATCTATAAAAGGAACTTTGCCAGGATTTTTCATGATTTGATTAATCTCAGGAGTATTCTTAAACCTATCTTTCATTTCGCCATCAAAAGGAGTTGTATATTTATAATAATCCGCTGCGAGCACATATTTATCTCTTTTCGAAACACCATTGAAGGCTATTGCGGCTCCTTCTTGAAAAAGGTTTGTCAAAAGTTTTATGAAACCTAATCCGCCAATTATTATTACAAGAAATACTGCAAAGATTTTAGGTGCTGCTGCAATTGTTTGCTCTTGTACTTGGGTTACAGCTTGAATGATACCAACAATAAGACCAATTGAAGCTGCTACAAGTACACAAGGCATTGATATCGCAAGCATTGTCATAAAACCCTTTGATAAATATTCAGTTAAGATTTCCATTTTTGTACATTTCCTTTTTAAATTAAATATTTGATTTAATATTTTTTGAATCTATAATAATTTTCAATTTTCCATTGAATTTAGTTATAACTTTGTACAAGTCCCTGAACTATTAGCGCCCAGCCATCAACTGCAATGAATATTAGTAATTTAAATGGTAATGAAATAATTGTAGGTGATAGCATAAACATACCTAAGGCAAGCAAAATGTTAGCTACAACCAAATCAAGCACAATGAACGGTACAAATACAACAAAACCGATTTCAAAAGCGACTTTTAATTCACTTAGGATATATGCTGGAGCAACCTCCCATAAAGTCAACTCTTCTGGAGATTTTGGCGGAACTTTACGTTTTAGTTCTACAAAAAAGGCTAAGTCTGATTCACGAGTTTGCTTGAGCATGAATTCTTTTAGAGGTTTTGAGCCTTCTTCGATTGCTAATATTAAATTTTGACTTTTTTGATATGGAATAGAACCGCGTTCATACATTTTTTCAAAAACTCCACCCATTGTATAAAAAGTCAAAATCATACAAAGACCAATGGTTACAATAGATGGCGGTACTTGCACACCCATAGCAGTTTTTAAAAGCGAAAATACTATTGTAAATCGCAAAAAACAGGTCATACAGCAAAATACAAATGGCAGTAATGAAAAAAGAGACATTACTGTTAGCATCTGTAGAACCGGGTTCATATTTCCTAATATTGAGTCCATATTAATTCCTTATTATTTTGTTTTTATTCGTTCTGCCAAATTCTTCATTACAGAATCATAAGGCTTGTTTTGTGTTTTATAAATTCCAACAGCGCTCTTATCCATATAAGAACTTTTTGATGGTAATTTTTCGAATGTTTCTTTAAATGTTTCCGCTGCTTGCTGTTTAAATTCTATATTTTTGGTTTCCCCTAATTTAGAAATCAAAGTTGTCCTATCTACATCACCAGCTATTAAAAACTTTTCTTCACCAGCGGATACAATATATAAGGTCTTACGTGCTCCTAAAGAAAGAGTATCGTGTACTTTTAAATATTTTGATGCGTTTTTCGAGCCAGTAATTGTTGTTGATTTGAACACTAAAAGTGCAACTACAATTACACCAACCATCGCTAATGTATATACTATAAAATTAGTCAAATATCCCATAATACCTCTTTTCGATAAGAACGTAATCCCTTCGTTTTTTAATATCTTAAGGACTTTAGCCTTAAAGTCAATTATTCTTCAGCTTCTTCTTCGACTTCAAAGTCACTATAATCAAAATCTTCTTCTGATTCAGATTCATCGCTATCTTCATTGTAAGATTCTGATTCGATTTGAGCTTGAGAGCTTTCTGCCACGCTTACGTTTTCTATTCTTACGCCGAATCTATCATTTATGATTACAAGCTCACCAGCAGCAACAGTTTTTCCGCCGACCTTTAGTGAAACTTTATTATCGTAAACAGAACATAAATCAACAATTAATCCTTCTTCAATACTCTTGAGCTCGCCTAAAGTTAGTTTAACTTTTTCGAACTCTGCGGACATGTCAACTTGTATACTATCCCAAAGATTAGTATTTGTATTTTCCATTTCATTTCCTCCCGACATATCATAAGGCTCTATGATTTTAATATTTGGTTTAATTCTAAATTTTTGAATAATGTTATCACATATCAATGTCATTTCTGATGAATTACTGTTTTCAAATAAGACAATATCACCGACGTCAAGCTTCTTTATATCTGCTAAAGGGAAAACCATTGTGCCTAATAGAAGATTAACCTCCACAGGACTGCTTGCAAAATCCATATCTGTAAATCTTGGAGGTTTTGGTTCAAGCCCTTCTGGAGAAAGAATATCTTTTGGTACTGAAATAATGAACTTTGCAGCTGATTCAGAGATTTCACTTTTTACAAAATATGTCAAATGTAAAATCTCGTTATAACGACGGCTTGGCTCTATAGTAAAGTTTGGGGCGAGTGATTCATATAAAAAGTCGTTGAAAGCTGTAATGATTCTAGCTTCTAATTCGCTCACTTCTGTAAGCTCAAAGCGTTTATTATTTTTTCCTAAAAGCTTGTCAAGGATAACATCAATAGCTTCTTGAGAAATTCTTATATAAACATCATTTTTTGCATTTATTTTGACTTTAGTAACGAAAAAAGTCTCATTTTGAGATAGAACATTCATATTAGTGCTTATTGAAGCTAACTTATATTCAAACCCACTAAAGAAGAAGTCTTCGCTACAAGATCTTACAACTGGCGTGAATATTGAATCATACCATGAAAACTGTTTATATAATTCGTCAAAAAATATAGAATTCATCATTAACACTTTTCCCGCGGAGCAAAAACTCCTTACTATAGTCCATAGATATCGTAAAAGATTTACACTTAAAAGACATCATCTATTTAATGTAGATAGAATTGCTTGATAATAAGATTTTTTGTAAAATTGAATTAGAATTGAGAAAGCGAGGAGCGGTGAAAGATGTCATCAGAGATATTGTTTGAGTTTGATAGAAGCTATCATAGGAATATAATTGGAACAGACGAAGCGGGTCGAGGTCCTGGAGCTGGAGGGGTTTTTGCTGCAGCGGTTTATTTTGATAGAATAACAGATGGCTTGATGGCGGACCTTGCGATTTTGAATGATTCAAAGAAACTTACACCTAAGAAGCGGGATTCGATATTTGATGTAATAAGAAATAATACTATAAATGAGATTATTTGCGTCGAAGTAGAAGAAATTGAGCGAATAAATATCTTGAATGCATCGTTGAAAGCGATGAACCTAGCTTGTACAAGCGTAGCAGCGAAAATAGGCTCAGAAAATATTCTTACGCTAGTTGACGGGAATAAACTAATTAAAGAATATGAATATCCACAGGAGTTTGTAATCAAAGGTGATTCAAAATCGGCATCGATAGCTGGGGCGAGTATTCTAGCAAAGGTATCTAGGGATAGATACATGGAAGAGTTGCACGCGCAGTTTCCGGCATATAATTGGAGGAAAAATGCTGGTTACTTGACGGCTGAACACTTGAGAGCGATTGACGAGTTTGGAATCACAAGATTTCATCGGCCATCGTTTTTAAAGAAACATTTTGAAAAACAGATAAAAGCTGAAATTTGATGAACTACCTTCTCAGCGTAAGTTTTATTTTAAATTAAAAAAAAGTTTAAAATTTAATATAGAAATATAAAATAAAAACTTAAAAAGTCGGGGCTGTGTCCCGGCTTTTTAATATGCAATTTAACTTTAGAAAGGTCAGGGTGTATTAGGCAAGATGGATAATTAGAGCTTTTAATATAATAAAAAGCCTCATTAATTTGAATGAGGCGCATAAATAAGTGATTGGGGAATTTGATTAAGTAAGTAAGTTTATTTTTTCTTCACTCTCGAAATAAAAGTAACTCTTGATTTCATATCCATTGCAAATAAACGCATTTCGTCTACAAGGACATGAGATTTATCATCCGCCGATGTTTCATTTATGAAAAACTCTTTAGAAATTTGAGTTGCCATAGAATTGATATTATAACTTTCCAATAAAGCCATTTTGTTCCTCGATTTTCTCTGTATTCATCTTACATCTATATAAAGTTTTTAAAATTTATAATATTTCAAAAGATATAATCTTTGTAACAAAACTTAACATATTGAATTTTAGCGCTTTCCTAGTATAAAAATAAAAGTCAATAGCCATAAGCATTTCAGCTTTTAATGTAAAGTTTTGTAAATATTATCACAAAATTATTAAAGTTTTTTGAAAAAATGCCGATATACATTATATATCATAAAAGAGGTGTGTCATGTCGAATTTTACAGTCAACGGAGTATTTTCATATACAAGTGCAAATATTTACTCTTATTTAGGTAGAGTTCCAAGTAGTTCTGCAAAATTAGAAGAGGCATTTGATGAGTTTAATATTACTCCTACAGGAACTGTTGATGATCTAAGAAAATTAGATCGTGCGATGTATAGCGAGTACTCTGAGCAAGTACAAAATCAGATTGAAAATCAAAAAGGCGAAAAAGTTGTCCCTTGGGCTAGTTTATGCGCGCAGATTGGTGTGAAAGCAACTGGTGATTATGAAAAAGATTACGCAGCGTTCAATGATGCGATAAAACTGCTTTCTCAAAGCGCAATTGATGGACAGGCAATGGCATATTTTGCAGGTCTAAGAACTGAGGCTGCGCGGGTGTTTGAACAGCCTAATAACAACACAAAGCCTCCAATAACTTATGAATTCTTCCAAGCCCAATTTCTAAGGTAATGCAAAGAAAGCGTTTAATTAAACCTCTTATTGTGTTATAATCCAGTAAGAGGTTTTTTTATGAATATACTTATTACAGGCGCTACAAGAGGAATTGGAAAAGCTATTGCAGATGAAATGATAAAATCTGGCTTGGAAGTTTATGCAACTGGAAGAAATGAAAATCTTTTAAAATCATATAAGAATTATTGTATCTGTGATTTATCTTTGCGTGATGATATTGAGAAATTAGCAGAATATATTCAGAAAAATAAGATTGACATTTTGATAAATAATGCTGGGGAGTATTTATATACACCAATTTTAGAGGGTTTTAATTATGATAAGCTTGAGCATATATTCAAAATAAATTTAGAGGCACCATTATATTTAGCTTCAAAAGCTGTTCCGTATATGAAGGAAAAGAAATTTGGAAGAATTATTAATATTGGCTCAATTAGTGGTGTAATGGGAGAAGCGAATGCGAGCTTATATTCAGCTACAAAATCGGGTTTAATAGGAGCCACAAAGGCGTTAGCTCTTGAGCTTGCGGAATATGGAATTACTATTAACACAATAAATCCAGGTTGGGTTGATACTGAAATGGGAAATTCTTCTTGTGAAGATAGCGAATTTTCTAAAGAAGAGATAATTGAATGCATTCCACAAAGAAGATTTGTAGCGCCACAAGAGATAGCTGGCATGGTAAGATATTTGATTTCAGAAGATGCAAAGGGCGTAACAGGCCAATCGATAAATTTATGTGCGGGATTAAGCGTCGGATATTAATTAGCTCTTTTATAGTTATCTTATATTAAAGCGTGATTAATTTTTATGATAAACTAATATTGGAGGGTATATGGTAAGTTTAATAGAAGTTAAAGAATTAGGAAAAAATAAGTGCTCTGAAAATTTAGCTAAATTATTAAATCTATATGATATTGTCTCTGATATTGATATAAAAAGAGAAATCGTTTCTTCGATTGGAAGACAAAAAAATTATGATATTGTATATAATTTTATAAAGAATAACATTTATAATTGCAAATGTATGGATTTGGTCTATCAAATGTATCGTACATTGCTTTATAGACAAGATGACAGTAGATTTCATCAGTTAAAATTAGATGTAGAGAAATTTTATAATAACGAGATTATTGATAAAATGAATCGTTATTACAAATATAGACACTCTAATTATAAAAAAATAGACTTTGTTGAAAAACCAGCTGACCCACTTATTCTTTTTGGCGATTCAAAAATAGAATTAAAAAAAATAGCACAGGGAGTTGTTAATATGATATTTACTTCACCTCCTTACTATAATGCTAGAATGTATACAAATTATAAATCTTATGAAGATTACTTATTTCAAATGAAAGAAATATTAATTGAATGTCATAGAATTCTTGAAGACGGCAGGTTTATCATAATTAATGTTTCGCCTGTTATAACCAAAAGGCCTGGTAGGGAATTTGAGAGTATTAGGTATCCAATACATTTTGATTTTCATAGGATATTATTAGAAGCTGGTTTTTATTTTGTTGATGAAATTATATGGATTAAACCTGAAAGTACAGTACCGAATAGGATTGGAGGATATCAACAAACAAGAAAACCGCTTTCTTATAAACCGAATTGTATAACAGAAAGTTTAATGGTTTATCGAAAAAATGCAGACTTTTTATTAGATAAAAATATTGCTAAATATCCTGATTTCGTGAAGGATAATGATGACATTGATACAAGTAATTGTTGGTATATAAATCCTAAAAGTGATAAAAACCATCCAGCGGTTTTTCCAGAAGAATTATGTCAAAAAGTTTTAAAATATTATTCGTTTGAAAAAGATGTTGTATTAGATCCTTTTGCTGGAAGTGGTACTCTTGGTCGTGTTGCTATGAAAATGAATAGAATACCTATTTTATGCGAACAGAATAAAGAATATATAAAAATAATTGAAAGAGGCATATATGGTAACATTTAAGGATGTTGTTATTAATAAAACTATTGAGAATTTAATAAGTGGTGGTGATTATAGAGAAGAGATTGTTAATGAAATAAATGTTGCCTTTTTAGATTTTGCTATAGATTTTTTTAAAAAAATAGTTGAAGCTAAAATGAATATTGAAACAATTAATATGGATTGGTATAAGGAAAATTTTATCAATAATGAATCTTTAGATCCAGCAGAATGTGCAATTTGTGCAGGAATTAATAAAAAAACAGTAACCAATATATATGGTTCTGCAAAAAAAGATATTATATTAGATGTTGCAAACTCTAATTTTGAATATTTATCAAATATTATTGGTGAACTAGAAAAAGACAAGGATTCTGGTTTTGCGATTTCTATAAAAATTTCTTATCGTGATATTACGGTTGAATTATCATTAACAGAAAGTTTGTTGGTTATAAATGCATTAGCAACTAAAAAGCTTGCAATTCGAGGTGGAGCTTGGAGTTCTATAGGTAAAAAGGTAGAAAAACCTTTGGTTGATAGATTGTGCAAGTTATGTGGAGTTCCAGAGCAAAATATTAATAATGAAATCTTTCATAGAGATGAGACACTAGATTTTGATAGAGAAGTGGACTATAAATTAATTGATAATACTGGAGAGGTTAAAAGAGTTGAGGTTAAATTAATGGGAAGAGGCAACCCTGAGAGTGCTGATGCAGTCATTGCTAGAGATTCACAAATATTTATTGCAGATACGTTAAGCGAGCAAAACAAAAGTCAATTATCTTCTCTCGGAGTTAAATATTTAGAACTAAAAAATAATATACACATAGTTGAAGATTTTAAATCTATATTAAGAGAGCTTAATATACCTTGTTCAGAAATTTAGAACTTTATTTCAATATTACAACTCTTATTCAATTAGCCACTAGTATTCCTTTTAAAAACCTGTTATAATGAATATGTGAGTGTTTATTAGGTATTGAAGAGGATAACTGGATGAAAATACTTATTTCTAATGACGACGGAATTCTTGCTAATGGTATCCGCGCATTAATTGAAGCATTAGCCCCTTGTCATGATGTTTATGTTGTAGCTCCTGATAGAGAAAGAAGTGCTGCTGGACATTCTTTGACATTACATACTCCAATAAGAGTTGAAGAAGTCGAACCTAAATATGGCGCTAAACGCTGCTGGATGACATCAGGTACTCCTGGTGACTGTGTGAAAATGGCGATTACTGCTATTCTATCAGAGGATGAAAAGCCTGATTTAGTGATATCGGGACTAAATCACGGCCCTAATTTAGGTATTGATGTTATTTATTCAGGAACTGTAAACTGTGCATTAGAAGGTGCAATGTTGGGTTATCCAAGTATTGCGACATCGTTGACAACGATGCGAAACGATTATGAAGATTTTAAAGTCGCAGCTGAGTTTGTAGCTGAATTGATACAAAAATTAGATGCATATAAAATACCGCCTAAGACTATTCTTAATATAAATGTTCCAGGCTTGGAAAAAGATGATATTGCTGGAATTACAGTAACTGAGCTTGGCGGGAAAATGTTTACAAATGCTTACGAGAAGCGTACTGACCCAAGAGGAAAGATTTATTATTGGATGGCTGGCGAATTGGTTAATGAATCTGAAGAAGCATATAACAGTGATATTACTGCGATAAGAAATAATATGATTTCTATTACGCCAATTACTTATGATATGACTCGTAAAAATCATATCGAAGAGCTTCAAGGAAGTCTTTGTAAAGATGATTTTTGTGAATGGTTTAATTAGAAAATTTTGATTAGATTAATAAAAGGGGCGGGTGAAAAATTTGATTTTTCACCCGCCCCTCGTTTGAAGAATCTTTATTTCGCTTAGATAAAGCTTTTGATTATCCAAAGTATCTAGCTAGTAAGCCGTCGAATCCTCTGCCGTGACGAGCTTCGTCTTTTGCCATTTCATGAACTGTATCATGAACCGCATCAAGTCCTAATTCTTTTGCTCTTTTAGCAATCATCATTTTGCCGTCACAAGCGCCGAATTCAGCTTCTGCACGTAGCTCAAGATTTCTTTTTGTAGAATCTGTTACAACTTCGCCTAATAATTCAGCAAATCTTGCTGCGTGATCTGCTTCTTCAAAAGCATATCTTTTGAATGCTTCTGCGATTTCTGGATAGCCTTCTCTATCAGCTTGTCTAGACATTGCAAGATACATACCAACTTCAGTACATTCTCCCATAAAGTTTGCTCTTAATCCTTCAAGGATTTGAGAATCAACATCTTTAGCGATGCCGATTCTATGTTCATCTGCATAGTTTTTATTATTTTCGTCTAAAGCTTTAAATGCTGTTTTAGCCGCTTTACAAACTGGACAAGCTTCTGGAGCTTCGTTTTCTGCTGTGTAACCACACACTGTACATACAAATTTTGCCATAATTAATTCCTTTCTTTTCAAACGAGTATTTAAAAGTCTTAAACTTTTGATTAGATTATAACATGTCTTTTTTTACATTGTCTGTTGTAATTCCAACAAAATTATTTTTGGAACTTTGTAATATCATCAATTCTTAATGCAAAATAAGGCTTATTCTTTTTGTTTTCTTTTATGAAAATAACAAATGTATCATCAAAATAAAATAGTCTTGGTACCAACTCTTCAGGAGGTAGTAATGATGTGACTTCGGCAGTAAGCCCAGCTTCGCTTTTTATTTTTACGCCTTTATTATTCATGTTGAATTTGATACTTTCAATAGCTTGACTGATGACGATATTAGTACCCATTATTCTTTTATTTATCATTTCATCGAAGATTTTTTCTTCAAAGAAATTTATATTGGGGATTTTTAATTCATCAACTTTTTTAAACGTTTGTTCACCTTTAAACTTTTTTTGTTTAATACATAAATCAGTATATAATAAGTTAAAAGCTTTATTAGTGGAGTTTTTATATAAAATAACTTCATCACTACCCGTTGTTAGTAATTTTACAGCATAATCACTTGGGTCATTATAAAATAACACCTGTACTCCACGTCCTAAAAGTTGTTTATTAGAATCATTATTTATTCCAAAGTATTCTGCTGGTACATCATTAAACGCTGAATTACCTAGCTTATCAAACGCATTAATAAATTCAAAATCTTTTTTTAGCATCGCATATATAATATACTTATCGTTGCGAGGCTCTAAATCAAGTTTATTAATAATATCACTAGACTCTTTTAGCGTTCTGCGTAATCCTTTTGAGATTTGTCTTTTTGTATTTTTTTTGATTTTACCTGTGTATTTATAGTAACTATTATTAGAAATGTCATTTATGGTAAAACTTTGTTGATTTAATTCCATTACGGAGTTAGGTGTACCTTCGCGAAATCTTATTGGATTGTATACGATTTTATCCATAAAATCATTCCAAACTAGCTGAAAAGTTCCTACCCAAACTCTATCTTGAGCCGCAGATCTTGAATTTATTGTTGGTAAAACCTCAATATCTTTAGCATAGGCTTGTATATTGCCTAAAAACATAATGCTTATTAATAGACCTAATATTTTTTTCATAACTCTCTCCGATTAATATTTTTTGAAAATATTATATCATATCTTTTTGTAAAACACTTATATCTTACATTTCTATAATTTCGATTAAACGCTTCCACACTTCGTCAATAGTGCCATTAGCATCGATTTTATATAAGACTTTTTTATTTTCATAAAATTTTACAAGCGGTGCTGTTTGCTCATGATATGTTTCGAAGCGTTTTTTAGCTATTTCTTCAGTATCGTCATCACGAGTTTTGAGAGCTACATTGCAATTATCACAAATATCTTCTTTTTTAGAAGGCTTATATTTTTTGTTATAAATTTCACCGCAAACAGGACAAGATTGACGATTTACTATTCTATCAATTAAAATTTGTGTATCAATATCAAAATAGATCGCCTTAAAATCAACTTCATTATCTTTATCAATTTTTGAATTTATTTCATCAAGTTTTTCAGCTTGTTCTAGGCTTCTAGGATAACCATCAAGAACATATCCATTTTTACATTCATCATTTGCTAGTTTTTTGCCAATTATTGTAGCAACTAGGTCTATTGGTACCAATTGTCCTTTGTCAATAAATGATTTTGCAATAATTCCTTCTTCTGTAGATTTTGCAATTTCATTTCTTAACAATGAGCCTGTATCAATATGAGGTAATTGAAGATATTTTGATAATTTATCTGTTTGTGTACCTTTACCACAAGCTGGTGGCCCTAAAAAAATAAACTCTTTTTTCATATTAAACGCTCCTTATATAGATAATTATAAAACTAAAATAAATTTTTTCATCTTTTAAGAAAATTTTACCAAAAATTTGAGCTCAAATTATTATAACTTGATGTTTAGATTGTGTTTATTATATAATTTAGTTTTAAGAGGAAATTAGAGGAATAGATTTGAAAAGTTCAAGATTAACACTTGCTATATTTATCTCATTATTTTTGGGTATTCTTACAGGCTGGTTATTACCTGATTTTGCAGTAAAAACACATGTTTTAGCAGAAATCTTTCTGAGAATGGTGAAAATGATTATTGCCCCATTGCTATTTGCTACTCTTGTTGTTGGAATAGCAGGGCACGGTGATGTAAAGAGTCTTGGAAGGCTTGGTGTAAAAACTATAGCTTATTTTGAAGTTGTTACAACTTTGGCTTTGATTATAGGTTTAGGATTTGCCAATTTATTCAAACCTGGTGAAGGAATGGTTGATATAGCTTCAAGAAACATCGCTCTTGGTGATATCGCAAATATAACAAATTCTGTGCATCATAACTCTTTCGCAGATATGTTTTTAGGTCTTTTCCCGACAAGTATTATACAAGCAATGGCAGATGGAAATTTATTGCAGATTGTTGTATTTTCTTTATTTTTTGCGCTTGCAATTTGTGCTGTTGGAAAGAAAGCTCAGCCTGTTATAGAAATATTAAATTCTGTAACTAAAATTATGTTTAAATTTACAGAATATGTAATGTATTTTGCACCGATGGGTATTTTTGGTGCAATTGCTTATACGGTAGGAACAAATGGCGTAGATATATTAATGAATTACGGGAAAGTCATACTTGCCCTATATATCGCACTAGGTGTGTTTGTTTTAATTGTACTATTTTTCGCATGCAAAATTGTTCGTATTTCTTTCAGAGGATTAATTAGAGCAATACAAGAGCCTGCGTTATTAACATTTACAACAGCGAGCTCAGAAGCCGCATTACCAAAAGCTATGGCGATTATGGAAAAGTTTGGAGTTCCAAAATCTATTGTAGGTTTTGTAATGCCTACAGGATACACCTTTAATCTAGATGGTTCAACTTTATACTTAGCAATGGCCGTTTTATTCTCAACACAACTTGTTGGTATAGACCTTACAATTGAGCAGCAATTAGTTATTATGTTTGCTTTAATGTTAACATCAAAAGGTGTAGCAGGAGTGCCAAGAGCTTCTTTAATTGTACTTGCTGGAACATTGACAAGCTTTAATATACCTGTCTTAGGAGTTGCAATTCTTTTAGGTATTGACCAAATTCTTGATATGGGAAGAACTGCAGTAAACTTGATAGGTAACTGTGTTGCTACAGTTGTTATTGCTAGATGGGAAAATGTTTTTGATTATAATAAAATGAATGAATTTTTGAAAAAGAAAAATTTAAAGACAAATACGTTAGGAAAAATAAATAACGAAGTTAGTTTTAACGACGATTTTAATAAGGCTTAAAACTCTTCGCAAAAATCCAAATCGAACAGCTTATGGTTTCCATTGGGAGTTTGTGGAATAAGGTGTTGTAAACTTAAAAGTCGGGTTGAACCCGACTTTTTTATGTTTATTTTGAAGATACTTTATTTACTAGCCTATTAACAACAGTCATAAAAGATTCCTTAGAATAGTATTCGTTAGCATTCATTAAATATTTATCACTACATCTTTTGAAATTAAATATTCTTTCAAATAAATTTTTATTTTCTCTAAGAGGCTCAACAATTACTTTAATAGCAGGCATATCCACAGAGATACTACTACTCATAAGAGCTTTAGTTGATTCTTTTAATGTAATATCTACATTTTTAGCTAGTTCTGTAAGTCTAGGCATATTTTTTTTGACTACGAGGTTTCCTGATAATGTTGTACAATTTAATGCTTTAAAATTTGGTTGTGTTTGATTCAGGTTGGAGTTTAAATTCACTTGCATATTTACACCTACATTCTATTTATACAAGTAATAAACCTTCTAAAAATATTTTTTGCTAGATTGCTTAACATGCCGTTATAGCTTAAAAAAACTCACAAACACTTTATTTATGTTACTATTAATTAAAATAGGATTAATCATGGCTAAATTAAATCAAAATTTAAAACTAACTAGAAGAGATGGAAAAGTTCTTGATGTGATTTATTATGATAATTTTGATATTGATGAAGTCAAGATTTTAGATATTAAAAAACTAAAATTCGAGGGAATGAAAACCAAAGACATCAAGAAAAATCACATTCAGGATGCTATTTTTAATGGAAAAGAGAAGGTTTATCTTCAGAATAAAATCTCAAAAATAGTTGCAGGATTATCTAAAAAACACTTAAATAAAATCATTTCGACAGTTTTCACAAAAGATACTGAGGGGAAATATGGTTATTTAAAAAAAGAGATTATTTCAAATGTTGATACTATATTTTTCGCAGCAGTTCCGATTCTTAAACACCCTGAGTTAAAAACTCAAGCGTTATATCATAATCAGGTTATACATAGATTAGCTTTACCTCTAAAAATTGGTGGACTCGCTTTCTTAGTAATGATTACAGTAAAAGAACGTATTGATAATGAAGAAATGAAAATCGATAAATTTTCTATTTATGACTTATACTCAAAAGCTGTAGAAAATGAAAAATCATTCGATAGTCCCTCTACGGTTTCTGCAAGTTACCCTGTGACCTCCCGTAGCCATTACCGAATGATTACTTACAGTATAGACGATTTAATAGACTTTGTCAATCTTTGTGTAAAGAAAAATTACGGCTAAACTGTTGATAATATTGGGTTTTATTCATCTGTGCACATAATAAAATATGCTCAATAATTACTATTCCTATTTAAAACTTTTCAATAAACTTTGTTTGTGCTAGTTTTAAAAGAAAAGGATGTAATGTGGGAGAACAATATGGAATACAAAGAGACCTTAAATTTACCGCAAACCACTCTTGAAATGAGAGCAAATGCAACGAATAAAGAACCTCAGACTCAAAAATTCTGGGAAGATATTAAAGTATATGAAAAAAATTTGGCACAAAGAGATAAAGCTAATAGCTTTATTTTACATGACGGGCCTCCATATTTGAGTTCAGATAAAATCCATATTGGTCACGCTTTGAATAAAATTCTTAAAGATATTCTAATTCGTTATAAATCTATGCGTGGATATTATGCACCTTATGTTCCAGGATACGATGCTCATGGATTGCCTATCGAAAATGCTGTTGTAAAAAATATTAAAGGTGGTCGTGAAGCCCTTACGCCAGCAGAATTGAGAGCAAAATGCAGAGAGTTTGCTCATAAAAACTTAAAAGGACAAGAAGCTGAATTTAAACGTCTTGGTGTTTGGGGAGATTGGGACCATCCTTACTTAACTATTGCACCTGATTTTGAAGCAGAACAAATTCGTGTATTTGGCGAAATGTATAAAAAGGGCTACATTGAAAAAGGTTTAAAACCTGTTTATTGGTGTGCTTCTTGTGAAACAGCTTTAGCTGAGGCAGAAGTAGAATATGCAGATCACACTTCAACTTCTATTTATGTAAGATTTAAGTTTGATGAAGAGTCTACTCAAAAAATTAAAAACTTTTCAACTCTTCAACCTTTCAACTCTTCAACTTCTATTTACGCAGTAATTTGGACAACAACTCCTTGGACAATTCCTTCAAATATGGCAATCAGTATGCACCCAAGATTTGAGTACACATT
>JAEIGA010006830.1_pt1 | contig 17340 bp, 12 predicted proteins | sample 9270691 | NCBI WGS metagenome assembly JAEIGA01 (sample SAMN17057246, study PRJNA624740) | gut metagenome | biome: biome; isolation source: fecal sample | host: Bos grunniens | place: China: Xizang | collected 2019 | reverse complement strand
TTTGCATTCCTCTTCATGAGAGGTAAGCTCTCTGGTGAAGCTGAATGGGGTATGGCAAGAGACGGTGCTCATGCATTTGAAGTTACTGCAATGCCTGCTTACTGTGATGCAGAAAAGAAGCTCGTAGACATCGTTATCGTTAAGGACGACGCTCTTAGAGCGTAAATCAACTAATACTTAAAGGGGAGAAAACTCCTCTTTAAGTTTGTTAATTAGGAGGTACATATGAGCATTCATGTATGCAAACAATGTGGTTCACATTTTGAATATTGCAGAATGTGTGTATTTAGACCAGTTCGGTATAAAGACAAAGGGTTTTGTAGCAAAGAATGTTACGAGGCCTCAACAAATGTGGTTGCTTCAATAGTTGAAATCAAATCTATCGTGGAAGAGATTAATATTGTAGAACCTATCGTTGAAGATAAGGTTGGGTCTTCAGTCGAAAATATTCAACCAATAAAGGATGATATTTCTATAGAAGTTGAACCTGAGGCAACGGCTTCAGTTGAAACAACTGTGGAAATTGAACCTATAATTAAAAATGAGACTAATACTTATAAGAACAAAAAGAATAAGTATAGAGTACACGAGTAGTTTATAATCCATAGGGGATACGGCTACTCGTCGTATCCCCTATTTTTTTTGAGGAAAAGGAGAAGATAAAAATGAAAATAAGTAAGATAACTGGACAACCATACGATCCTACAAAAGTTATTTATATTACTAATCCCAAGCAGCATTTTGCGTATGCAAGATACTTTGGTGGTTGGCAACACTTTGTCGATATGGACGCCTCATCTGATGAAAGAGATGGGATGGGTGTATTCGTATGGGAAAAATGTGATGCTACAAGACAAGCTAAGGTACTTTGGGATCAACATATGTTGTAAGAGGTGTTTGTATGAATAAATATTTTTATTGCTATAGTTGGAACTTGAAGCAATTTTTGCTTAACAACAATATTAAAATGATAATGTATTCCAAAAATACGAACACAAATAAAATGTTTTGGGTTTTTGAAAATAGTCCAAAAATTACTGAGTTATTAAATATATGGCGTTCACGTAAAGCCTAAATGTCTTTTTTAATTTTGAAATTAATTTGGAGGGAATAATTATGGGGACAAAGAAAACACAGGAAGAATTTGAAAATTGTGTGAGAATTCTTTTGCCTAATGCAGAAGTTAGAGGAGAGTATAAAGGAGCTCGTTTTAAAGTTCCAATGCATTGTAATATTTGTGGAGGAGACTGGAATCCTAAAGCAACACATATATTATCTGGACACGGATGTCCTTACTGTGCTGGTAAAACTTTTCTGCTTGGATTTAATGATATGTGGACAACTGCACCAGAAACTGCAAAATTATTAGTTGATCCAGAAGATGGATATAAATATACTAAAAATTCTAGCGAAAAGGTATATTTTAGATGTCCGGATTGTGGTGACATTAGTTTTAAAAGAATATCAAATGTATATCACCAAGGTTTATGCTGTCAACAATGTTCGGATGGAATATCTTATCCAAACAAGTTTATCAGGGCGTTCTTAAAGCAGTTACCAATTTATAATATAGATTATGAATATTCGCCAGATTGGGCAAAACCATATTTTTACGATGATTATTTTGAGTACAATGGAGTAAAATATTTAGTGGAAGCAGATGGGGAGCAGCATTATAAGAATAAAATCTTTTTTGGTAAAACATTAGAGGAGAGACTTGTTATAGATAACAACAAAACAAATCTCGCAATTGAAAATGGATGCATTTTGATCAGAATTGATTGTTCGGAGTCAACGGTTGAATGTATAAAAAATAGTATATACCACTCTATGTTTAATAATATTTTTGATTTACAGAACATTAATTGGGATTTATGCGATACCATATCTCGTAAAAACATAATTAAAGAGGTATCTTTAGCATATGAAAATATAACTAAGGATATGGCGAGGTTATCTAAGATGTTTGGTTTGGCCAACGTGACAATTTGCTCATATCTTAAAACTGGTTATAAATGTGGTTGGTGTAGTTATACAGTCGATCAGTCTAATAGACTTTCTAGATTCAAAAATATGAGGCCGTTTGTTGTAGTTGACAATCAGGGGGATGTGACACATTATTTTAATGGCACAAATCAAGATTTGGTTATTCTTGGTGACTTGTTTAACAATGAGTTTTTAAATAAATGTATTAAAAACGCATGTAGAACTCATAAGCCCTATAAAGGCGTTAATTTTCGTTACGCAGATGAATATTTACAAAAAGAAATTATAGATGAAATAAAATTGAAAGATAATGTAGAAAATTTATTTTTTAATTATTTAAGACAAAACTAAACACAACAAAATGATTGATTTAATAAAAACACAATATTAATGAAAGGAGTTGATGTAGATGTGATAGTAATCAAATTTTCAGTTTACAACCAACGTCTGCGCCGAATTACATCGGGTATAATTCCTTCAAATGCTTATGGCAAATTAAAATTTGAGTTTGATTTTAGAACTGATGACTGGGATGTAATAAACGAAAAAATTGCCAATTTTTATTATAAAGGGCAAAATTATCGTGTCAAACTTGATAAAAATAATCAATGTTTGGTACCTAAAGAAGTAATCTATTCTCCATCGTTTAAAGTATCAATTGATGGTGGAGATTTGTTTACTAATTCCATTGGAAATCCTGTTGAAGGAAAGCAAGGTATAGTAACTACACCAGATATAAATGATGATGAAATAACATCAAACAGTGTTAATATTTTTGATGGCGGGGCAATTATATTAGATATAACTAATGATAGCGAATCTAATCCTTCCGATAAAGAAAATATTGTTGATTATATCGTAGAAAATAATATTCCGTTTTATAGTGGTCTTATGGGTCAAAAACCCATTGAAGTTGCGTATCAACAATTAGATACATCGACTGATGATTATACTGATCAAGGGTTCTATATAACGACTGATATCAATGGTAAAATTACAAACGCTGGCTATCAAATAACATTTAAGGAAAATACAGAAAATATACCTCAATCATTTTCAATATATTCAACTGCAAAAATTGTGACGTCATACCAATATCAGCCTGCTTTTAATCAATGGTTGGATATGGGTTTTGATGGTGTATATTGGATTGAAGATGGAACCACAACTCAAATTGTAAACGGTCAAAATATTACTTACACTACATATGTCTACAACGCAGAATTGATGGGTGACATAATTACCACTCCAGAATACTGGAGATTTGAAATGGAGGTAATATAATGGCAAGAGTTAAAGGTGGATTATTTACAGCAACGTTGGATGTGAATAAACGTTTTCCTTTAGATTCAAGAATGCTTGTTGCTAAAAGGGAAGATTTAATCAATCCAAAAACATGGATAATCAATACACTCACTATCGAATCTACCTATAACACAATGATTGTATCGGTTAATGCCGATGGTGAATATAATGGTGTTTATTATCTAATTGATAGAACAAAAATAACAAATGAAAATTATGCTGCTTATAAGACGGCATTAGAAACAGGCAAAAATGTTGATTCTTATTTTTCAATGTGGATGAGGCTTGGTACACTTGAAGATATAGTATCCGTAGAGAAAAAAATAAAAGAATTAATTAACAATGTTGAATCAACCATTAATCTAACACCCATTGATGGTACAATTTTTGTGACCGACAATAAAGACGGTAGCAAATCTATTGGTGTTGCAATTGCACCAATTATAGGTAATGCTCTTACTGTAGTAGATGGTGGTCTTTTTGTACCACAAACATCTGTTAAGATTAGTAATGATGCTCATGGGCTTGTTATGGTTGATGGTGCATTAGCATTAAATTTAGCTACTAAAGATTTCGATGGTGCTATGTCTAAGGAAGATAAAGCATTACTTGATGCAATACCATCGGAATTTATAAAAATGCATCAGTCTATTGATGCATTAGCAGATATATGCACATGGGACGAGATATAAAAAAGAACATATTAAATAATAACAAATTAAAATAATTTTATTTAGGAGGAAATAATCATGGCTGAAAATATGATTAAATTTTTGAGAGGTAATGTTGCTAATTTACCTGAAACAGCTACTGCTGGTGCCCTTTATTTTACTAAGGACGAAGGAGTATATCTTGGTTTAGAGGATGGTTCTTATCATCGTTATGGTGATTTTATTACAGTAGCAGATGTTAGCTCTCTTCCTGCAACAGGTGCTCATGAGACTTGTATGTACTATTGTACTAGTGAAAACATTTTAGCAAGATATGATGCTGTTAAGGGTTGGATTCAGATTAACAAGCAACCTACAGCAGAAGAAATGAAGACTCTTCTTGGTCTTGGTTCTCTTGCTTATAAATCTGAAGTTGCAGAAGCTGACCTTAATACAGACCTTGCTGCAAAGATTAATGCCGCTTCTGGTGCACAACACACTCATGGTAACAAAGCTCTTCTTGACACATACACTCAGACAGAAGCTGACCTTGCTGATGCTGTTGCTAAAAAGCATGCTCATGCTAACGCTGATGAACTTGCAAAAATTGCTGACGGTGACAAAGCTAAATGGGATGCGGTTGTTGCTGACCACTTAACTGCAGCAGATAAAACTGCTCTTGAAGATTCTATCAAGGAAGCAAAGAAGGCTGGTACTGATGCTAACACTGCTCTTGAAGCTTATAAGGTAATTAATGATGCAGCAGTAAAAGCAGTTGAAGATGATATTGCTGAAATTACTGATGGAACAAATGGTATTCTTGCTCAGGCAAAATCTTATGCTGATGGTAAAGACGGTGCTATAGCAGAAGCTAAAGCTGCTGGTACAACTGCACAGTCCAACCTTGAAGCTTATCAGACATCTAATAACGCAGCTCTTGCTGGTGTAAAAGCTACTGCTGAAGCTGCTGCAACCAAAGTATACACTGATGAAGAACTTGCTAAGAAAGTTGATAAAGTAGAAGGCAAGTCTCTTATCTCTGATTCTGAAATTGCAAGACTTGCAGGTGTTACTAACTATGATGATACTACAGTAAAAGCAGACATCGCTAAGAAGGCTGATGCTGTTACAATGACTACAGAACTTGGCAAGAAGGTTGATAAGGTTGAGGGTTATTCACTTGTTGCTAATGATGAAATTGCAAGACTTGCTGATGTAGACAATTATGACGACACAGAAGTTAGAGGTCTTATCGGTGACAATGCTGATGCTATCGACGCTCTTGCTGGTAAAGTGGGCGAAGTTCCTACAGATAAGACTGTTGTTCAGATGATTGCTGATGCTAAGGCTGAAGCTACTTATGATGATACTAAGGTTAAAGCTGACATTAAGGCAAATGCCGATGCAATTGATGTTATCGAAGCAGATTATCTTAAAGCTGCAGATAAGACAGAACTCGAAGGTAAGATTACTGCTAATGCTAATGCTATTGAACTTCTTACTAACGGTGTAAGCTCTGAAGAAGTTGATGGTGTTAACGACCTTATCCAATATGTTAAAGATCATGGCACAGAGGTTACTGGCATAAAAGCTGATATTGCTGCAAATGCAAAAGCAATTGAAGACCATGAAGCCCTTGCTACTGAAACCTATGAAACAAAAACAGACGCATCTGCAAAACTCACTGAAGCAAAAGAATATGCTGATCAGGCTGAAGCAGACGCTATTAGTGCTGCTGCTACTGATGCTCAGAGCAAAGTTGATGCTCTTGCAAATGGTCAGGTAAAGACTAATACAGACAACATTGCTCTTAAGGCTAATGCTGCAGATGTATATGCTAAGACAGAAACATTCACAAAGGACGAAGTTAACGCTCTTATTGAACAGGCTCATACATGGGGCTCATTTTAATAAAAACTAAAATAATTAATGGGCTAGTGAGAAAACCCACTAGCCCTACTTTTAATAATAAATTTTTATACATACTTAAATTTTTTTAATTTTGAAAACAACAGTTGGCTTTGCAGTCAGAGACACAAGGTAACTTTCATATAAAGCCAACCAAATTCTTACTCAGAGAGGAGAATGTAAATGGCCCTATTTAAACCATTTAGAGGAAGTCGTACATCATTGGATGCACAAGCATTACACGACGGATATGCATATTTTTGTACCGATGATGGTACATTCCATATTGATTATCTTGACAATGAAGGTAATTTACAAAGAAAACAAATTAATGACGCAATGATTAAGCGTCTTGAAGTATTAGAAAAAATTATTAACAATTCACCATTGGTTGATGATTTTGAAGGTGTTGGAACACTTGATGCAGGTACAATTTTGAACACTACTCCTTCTGATATAAGTATTATTGACCCTGGTACAATTATATAACATAAAAGGAGGAATATTTTATGGCTAACAAGTATGTGTTTCAACTTAGAAGAGGTTGGAAATGGACTTCCGACCCAGTAACTGGAGAGCCAAGAGATGATTGGGCAACATATGAAGCCCAGGAAAATCATATGAAACCACTTGAGGGCGAATTGGTTCTTGAGTATGACAATGGCGTTCCTAGACTTAAAATTGGTGATGGTGTTCGTGAATTTAGCGCTCTGCCTTATATGAGTGTTGACAGTTTTATTTTACCGACACCCACATATATTCATTTAAGCACCGAATGGATACAAGATGCTGACAATAGATATTATCAAATTGTCGAGGTGCAAAATGCAACTATCACAGCAAACAGTAAGGTTGACTTACAGCCTGATGCCACACAATTAAGTATATTCCACGAGAAGGATTTAGCATTTGTGGCAGAAAACGAAAATGGAGTTATAAGGGTGTATTGTATTGGACAAGTACCTAAGAACCCATATGATATGCAAGTAACTGTAACGGAGGTGGTAAATCATGGCTAAAATTATTGGAAATACAACAGCAACACCTATAGCGATTCCTGATTGGAGTCAAATAAAAAATAAGCCAGAACTTGGCACTATGGCAGAAAAATCAGAAATTACAAAGTTGGATCTTTCTACAGATGTTCAAACATCTCTTGAAAAGGCAGATAGTGCAATTCAATCTTTAGATGGTTATGCTACCGAAACATATGTTGGTGAACAGATTGCAGATGTAACACTTAAAAACACTGTAAGTGGCGAAGCGGTAAAGATTACAGATATATCACCTAACGAACATGAATTGAGAGTTAAGCTGTCAAGTAAAAATTTACTTCCATACCCATATTTTGATAATAATCAATATTATGAAGTAGGTGATGTCTATAAACAACATGGCATTACATACACCTTTAATGCTGATAGAAGTATTACAGTTGTAGGTACAACTACTTCAGAAAGTTCATGGTGCCCAATAGGGCAACCCTATTTACCAGAAGCGAAGGGTATAGCTTTTGGTTCAACTACCCAACATCCATACACTGATGGAGTTTATGTTCTTAGTGAATATTTGAGAGCAACAGTATATGGAAATGGTAGTACTGGCAAATATTATGTTCGTATTGTGATACCTGAAAATACAACAGTAAATACAACACTTTATCCACAAGTTAAAAAAGGCACAGAACCCACAGCTTATGCACCATATATCGAAGACTTCTCAGAAGTTGCTGTTAGTAGACACAATGCAAACTTACTACCATTCCCTTATAAAAATGATATAGGTACTTTTGACATAGGAGATGTATATGAGAGCAATGGTTTCAGGTATATAATCAATGAAGCTGGTGGAATTTCAATAAGAAAAATTGAAGGTATGACTCAAGAAAATAGTGAGTTCTATGTTTATAAAGGTTCCGAATGGAAACTTCCAGCTGGCTCTTATACTATTGCTGATATGAAGGTTACGGATGTAACAGGTACTTTAATTATAACCGATGATATAACTGGAATAACAAGAGAAATTACTAATTTAAATAATAATGTAATGATTACTTTAGATAATATGTCTACTATAAATAGCTTAAAATATATGATTTCTAAGGAATATAATGGTTCAGTAAACTTTTATCCATCGGTTGAAGTAGGTTCCCTTTCTTTAGGTGGAACAAAAGCTACACACATATTATCTATCGATCCACAGATATTTAAAGCTAATGCAGACGGAACTGTAGAGGGTATCACAAGTCTTTATCCACATACTACTTTACTCACAGATACTTATGGAGTAATCATAGAGACGGAATATTTAACAGACGAGTATGATGAATTATTTAGTAGTAGTGTTGATAAGCAGATAACAGATTGTGTAGATCAGAAAGTTGACAAAATAGAAGGTAAGGGATTATCTACTAATGATTATACAAATGAAGAAAAAGAAAAGCTTGCAAATATTGAAGCTAGAGCAAATAATTATACATTACCTGTCGCATCTTCATCAACACTTGGTGGTGTAAAGGTTGGCACAGGTTTTTCTATTGTAGATAGTGTGCTTTCAGTTGATAGTAGTTCAATAATAGATTTGACACCAATTGCTGGCACTAGTGAAGTTATTAAAAATATAGTTCTATCAGAAGATAATGTGACGGTAACTGGTGGAGATGATTGGTACGAAATACACAATAATGAACTTGTGGCAAACACTAATCCTTTATTAGTAGATGAAGCTACAACATTTACTATAAATGAACAAGGCACAATAAAATTCTCTATGACTGCAAGAAGTAATGGTGGATATGAAATTACAAACAGTGTAAAAGTAAAAGTAGACGGAATTACAATTGAACCAACAGAAATATCAGGAGATCCATCAAAACTTAAATTCAATTTTGATGGTACAGTATCAGAAAATATAACACTTACTGACTCTTGTATATCATTTACTTTTGACACCTTTGAGAAAAAAACAAGAAATAGTGGTTTCATGTCAGGAGAACAAGCAGTAAAACTTGACCAAATGGCTACTCAAATAGCTAATATATCTACAAGACTTGATGAAGAATTTGGAGATATTTCAAACTCTCTTACTAGTATTATAGAAATGCAAGAAAGCATTATCCTTGGAGAAACTACTTATGTTGCTTCTTCCTTGGATGATATTATAGAAACACAAGAAGATTATATTAATGGAGGTGCATTATAATGACAATAGCTGAACAACTTATTACAATTGCAGAGAATACTCCTAAAGTTTATGAAGCAGGTTATGAAGCTGGAAAGGCTGTAAATGATGATGGTAGTTACCGTGAAGGTTATGACGAAGGTTACGCATCTGGCCAAACAGACGGCTATAATACCGGGCATGAAGCAGGGCAAAAAGAAGGCTACGAATCTGGACAAACTGATTTGTACGATTCTTTCTGGAATACTTATCAAAAAAATGGTGGCCAAACACATTATGTTTATGCTTTTGGTGGAAGAAACTGGAAAGATGGTACTTTTAAACCTAAATATAGCATGTACCCTACAAATGCTTGTGAAATGTTTATAAATACTGCCATTAAATATCCTTTCAGAATGGGTGCTGCAGAGGGCGAAACATCAAATTTGGTGTTAGATTTTAAAAATTGTTATGATTTTACTAGAACATTTTATAATAGTAGTGTAAAAGAACTTGGAGTAATTGATGCAACAAAAGTAAATGAACCAAATTTTTTGGAGGCAAGATTTGGATTGTATGAAACTTTTGCATTACCAAATGTTAGCACAAAAAATTTGGAGACAATTCAGGAACTTAAAGTTACTAAAAATACTAGATTTATTGATACCTTTAAGGCATGCGATAGTTTAAAAAATCTTACTATAACAACTACCAATGCGGGCGGAAAAATTGAAGATAATGGTTATTATGTAACATCAGATGGTTCTTTTAGATCTGGTTTAAATCTTAAAGATTGTCCAAATCTTACGCAAAGTAGTATTGAAAGTGTAGTAAATAGCTTATCTGACAACTCTGAGGAGTTTACAGCAATATTATCTAGCACAGCTATTAAAAAGATATATGGTACAAGTTATGTGGCTAATAACAACCCCGCTCAAAGTTTAAATAAAGATATTAGCAATATACAATATAAAACAGCTGGATATAATGTATTAAATAATACTACTAATATTGTTTCTTCTCAGGATATAGAAAATAACGGAAAAGAACAGTATATTAACCCAGAACGCTCAACATTAGTAAATCCAGAGGATGAAGTTTTTCCGGTAACCTATGGTGGTCCTTCAATTATTTCAGGTGCAAATTATATGCATAAATTATCTTTTAAAAATTATGACTTTGAAAAAGGACGTAAATATCTTGTAATATTTAATGTTTATGATAAAAATAGTGCTACTGGTCTTGAATCAATGCCGCATTGGTATAATCATATACATTTTAGAACAAGAGATGATTATAATGATGTAGAACAAATGACTAATGTTGCAGCAAATAATATTAATGCTAAAATATGGGCTGCATCATCAGATCATAATTATGAAGCAATTCAATGTGCTTTTGTTATAACAGGAGCTGATGCACCAAAAGATGTTATAGTAAGGCATCCAAGTATTCTTGTACCTACCAATTTAGAATTAAATTTATGTTGGGAAAATTTTGCAATAATTCCTTTTTATAAAATTAATTTTTGTGATACTAATGGTGATGTACAATATACACATCAAGTACTTTTGCAAAATAAAAGTGGTTACAGAGGTATAGATACTATTGCATCTCACTATGACTTGACAAATGTTCCAACCGAAGTATATAACATATTTAATAATACAAAAGGTGGCTGGGCAATAAATCAAGGCAGCTATAGTACTAGTAGATATATAGAACTTAACAATAAAGATATATCATTGTATCCTGCAGAGCAGTTCCCAATTAAAATATACGACATAAACGATCCTTGGCTAAGGATAAAAAATACTAAACCAAATTGGAATATAGTGCTTGCATAACATGGGATTTAAAATTCTAATAAATAGGCTTATACTTTCTTGGTGTAAGCCTATTAATATATTTTACAAAAGGAAGTGATATCGTGATTAGAGGAACGACTGCAGCATTTAAATTCACCTTACCTTATCCGTTAAATAAACTTGCACGAATAACGGTTACATTTTGGCAAGATGGATATAAAGGTACCGAATATTATCCGTTACCTATTATTAAAGAGTTTACTGATTTTTCGGAGTCCGATGACTCTAAACAATTAACGGTAACTTTAACTGCATCTGAAACTAAAAGATTTACAGATAAATTAAAAGTTAGAATGCAACTAGTGGCAAGAACACGAGCAATTATAGATGGTGAAACTGGCACAGAATTAGAGCCAAGTGTTCGTTTTGCTAGCCACGAGCGCTTAATCACAGTTCATCCAATAAGCGATGATATTATAGATGACAATCCTGGGGATACGGCACCTACTAACAATGATGGATGGGTTATTCTTGATGGTCAAAAAATTACTAAGTAAGGTGGTGATTGTCGATGGATGAAGAAAAAGATTTGTTACAAGACATAGATGTTGAGGCGATAAAAAACAATGTAAAGAACACAGAAACAATAGAGTATGTTGTAGTCGAAGAACCTGTAGAATTGTTGGTCGAGATAGATGAAGCTTTCGTTGGCACAAATGGTGTTGTTATGCCAGAACACACTCATAGTATTGGTGAAATTGAGCGATTAGAAGGTGTTTTAAATCTTCTTGGTTCTGCAAGGGATATTTATACTACACATAGTGGTTATGCAGAATTCAGACAATGGATTCCAAAAGATAATCCCACTAGAGGTGTGGGATACTTTGTTGGGTTGGTCAAAGATGATACATTGATATCCGGCAACAATGTTTTTATTGATATTTGTGATACAGATGTTTCGGATGTATATGGTGTAACTGTTGGTGTGAGCAGTATTTGTGGAAATCAAGATACAGCATATCAACTTTTAAATGAAGAAATAAACAATAAAGAAAATGCGTTCTATAGTGATCCTCCGTATGCGAAGGTTTGCTTGCTTGGAACAGTAGAAGTCAGAGTTGCCACAAACGAGGAATTTAAAAATATTTCGGTAGGAGATTATGTTGTTCCAAACAAGTATGGTTGTGCTATAAAATCATCTAATAATGTTGGGTTTAGAGTAATAGAGAAGAAAGATTATAGTACACATGAAAATGCTGAAAAAATTGTAGTTATTGCATTGGTGCCTCAGAATGACAATGTAGCTCGTGTTATGAAAGAATTAGAGGGCACTCGTTTAGATATGCAGAATATCTCTTTGACGATTGGCGGCTTAAATGACAAGATAGGCAATATTATTGATACAAATATCACTATAAACGGTAAGTTTGATGAGATTAAACAAGAAGTGTCTAATATAAATGGTGTTGTTAATGCACAAAATAAAATTATTGAAGAAGCACAAAAAGTGGTAAGTAGTTCTCAAGAAAGCATTGAGCGATTGCATAGTGCATACTCCGAGGCACATAGTGATATAATTAAAGCTAAAGATGATGCAAACCAAGCATTAGCAGATATTACAACTGTCAAATCAGATATGACATATTTTATTAATAATAAAGATACTATTGCTGGATTTTTTGCCAATGATAGTGAAGCAGAGGCTAATTTAGGCACACTTCTTCAAAAGGTTACTAATACTGGAACAGGCTTAACAGAGGTTAAACATACTATTAATGACAATGGTGCATTAATTGAAAAATTAGCTCTTTATATAGATAGATATAGTATAGGAGACCATTCTCCAACATTTGGATTGTCTTATGCCGAATCTCTTGGTGCTTTAAGTAAAGGAGATTTTATTTATGTGCCTATTTCTAATAGCACTGAAGACTCTCCTATTTATATATGTGAAGCACGAAATGATATTGTTATAGGAGATCAGTATTTATTTACAATTAATAATATTACATTTTTATTTAAAGCAACAGAAAATATTAACAATGTTCAAAGTATTGAATTTGACTCTAGAGTTAACCAACTTATTATTAACGGTAACACAATGAAGGTTTCAATTCCACAAGGGGTCATTGAGGGAACACTCAAATGGCAGTTTTCTTGTGAACAAAGTGTAGAATTTAGTATAGGAAATGTATATGTTTGGTCTAAAGATGAGTTTGTTAATAGTAAGTATTATTGGAAAGAAGTATCCAACGACAACTATAAATTATTTGGTACAAAAGCAGCCCTTACCGATGATTCTAAGAAGAGTGGAGATTTATGGTATTGTGCTGATAAATATATACATGAAGATACAGGTACAACATATGAAGAAAAAACTTTGTATCTTTGGAGTGGCACAAGATGGATTGCAGTAGCTACTGTTAATGACAGTAACACACGTTCAATGTCTTATGTTAAACAGACTGAAAAAGCCATTACTTCTAGTATAACTAATATGCGAGGAGATATTTCTTCAATCGAACAGACGGTTGACAGTATTAGTTCAAAAATCGAAAATATGGATAGTGGAATGTTGTCTGAAATTAATCAAACAGCCGAAAGTATTATGATGGGCATATATGAGCCAACTGGCAATTCTTCGTCTTTAGAATTGCTTTTAAGTGGTTTACAAAGCACTGCATATCATGAGGGACATTTAAAGGTTGGTGGTTTTCCAGGAGATCCAAAATCTGCTGATGAATGCTATTACAATGTTCCACCAGTTTGGAATGGCATAGATAAAATATTTGAGTTTGAAGCAGAACCTACTGTTGGTGGAAAATATTATTTTAATGATGCACAAAATCATGATTATTATTGTGTTAAAACAGGAGAAAACTCATATGATATTTACACCTTGGGCAACAAAGCTATGGCTAATATAAATACACGCGTATCTAATACTGAATCATCTGTGGAATCATGGACGAATTTTGAATCAGAATTAAATCAAGCAATAACATCTATAACTCAAAAATCTAATGAAGATGCTGCAGAAATGGTGTCTATGGTTTTTGGTGGATATAAACATATTACAGCCGTAAGCGATAAAATTACGGAGGCAGAACGAGGTGTTATTGGTACTAGATATGATGTAGCACCTATTTGGAATATGGAAACTAAAAAATTTGTATTTGATACAAATCAGACTACTACAAACGATGGTTTGTATTGTATTCCAACAGATAGCAAAGGTGTTTATTACTGGGAATTGGTGCTTGGTAGTGATAAAAATGTTATAGGTTACAAGCAATATGAAATGAAGGCATCTAATTATGCTTCACTTATACAGAAGACTAATGAAGATGGTAGTATAGCTGGTTTATTTGTGGGCAACAACAAGGTTGAAGGCGGTATCTTTATTAATGCTATAAATGACGGAGGTACGTCTGCGACTATCCAAGCCAACAAGATTGCACTTAATGGCACAACTACATTTGCAGATGCTTTGAATCCAGAGAAAACTGCTATTAGTGGTGATTATATCAAGACTGGTGTTATTACAAGTAACAACTATGCTGGCCCAGTAACTTATAGAATGTATGGGGCAAAGATTGACGAAGAAAACCTTACTATAGTTACAAGTGATATTAAAGATTGTATTTATTATACACCTCTAGTAGATGTTGTTGAAATGAGTAATTTTGGTTGGACTGAGTTTAATATAATCGACTACGACGAGTATTTTTCTTCATCTCCAGAGGAATGTTATAGGTACGAGGATAATGAAATCCAAGTATTTGAAGAAGAATACGGAGCACAAGTTAACGTGCTTATAGGTTGTGTTGGGGAAACCATCGGTTTTACCGTAAGAGGAACCGGCGAATGGTTTGCGGTAATAATAGACAACGAACCTATTATCTACTCAGATATTGATGGTCAGTCAGTTATAGAATGCACAATCGACCCCACCTTAGTAAAAGACATGTTTTGGGTGACTGGAGTAAACGCAACGATAACCTTTACAAATATGACGCGTCAATGTATCAAAGGACTTGTAGATGGTGAATTGTCAACCACAAATTTTTATTATACTAATGATATTAAAACTGGCGAGATATTATCCACAACAAACCAAGATAATGTTTATATTGTAAGCACAAAAGATTTTGATTTAATATCTAGTGATATTGAAACTCAAGGTACTAAATTTGACCTTAATGTAGGTACTATTTATTCCAAAAATCTTTCACTCGATAGAAATGGCAATCTTACTATTACTGGTAAAATCAGTGCCACAAGCGGTTGGATTGGTGACGAAAATGGTAATGGATTTAAGATACAAAGTCGTGAAGTGATGGCTAATAATAAAACAACATATGAATATTATTTAGGTAATAATCAGATTACTTATAACGGCATTACTAGACCAGCTGGGGTGGAGGTTGGAGATAAAGGTGTGTATCTTGGCCCAGATGGTATTGGTCTTGGAAATGGTAATTTTTATGTTGATAATATAGGTAATGTTACTATGAAAGGTAGTATTGTACTGGGTGGAACTATTTCGTGGGGCGCATCAAACTCTCCAGTTCTTGTATTATATTCTAAAAATGGATCTACAACACCTACAAAAGACATCTATGATGAAGCAGATGATGATTCGACATCCTGGCATAAAAAATATCAGCCTACTGATTATTATGCTAGTTATAGTTATGATGGTGGTAAAGAGTGGACAACTCCCATTAAAATTCAAGGTGATGATGGCCATGATGCTTCTGCTACAATCGCAAAGCAAATTGCAAATGGTACTTATGCTAATGGAACATTTATAAAAAAGAAAGAAATATTTTCGCCAACAATACGTGCAAATGAGATGAGTATTATACCTGATGATACAGAGGGTTCAAGCACGGCCAGTTTTTCTTTGTATGGCTACCATAATAATTTAACAGATATATCTGAATTGTATCCTTATTTACAAATAACATTATCGAAACCAAATAGTACAGTACCAGAAATTAATATTGATAGTTTTCCTGGAAGGTTGGGTGGAGCAATAGTTAATATTGATTTTTATCAAACAAAAATAGACAGTGCTGTTCATATTATACCAGGAGCATCTGTGACTGTTGATGAAGGCTCTTCTGAACTTGACCCAACGGTTGTTACATTTGAAAAAAATACTCTTGTGCAATTTGCGAGTGGTTGTACAGTTACGGGTCTCGGTGTAGTCCCTGTATTTGAGTGAGGTGAGATAGCGTGAGTTATAAGGTTATTGCTTACTATAATGATAGCAAAATACATGAAACAAGCATAAAAATTTCTAATGTTGATGATCCTATTGTGCATTATTTTGGTGATGATTATGCTGGAGAAATTGTTATTAATGTTGATTCTGAAGAGACTGTTAGTTTATTAGCAACTCCGGAAGATGGATATGAGTTTTCTCATTGGGTATATAGATATGGCAGTACAGAATCACAGCAATATGAGAGTACAGATCATCCTTTTGTATACGACGGAAGTAATGGAGATCTTTATATTCGTGCCGTTGGACAAATAGCACGTACGCGGGCAAAAATACAAGTGACTCCATATCCAACATCCATCGAAGTTAAATTAATAAACCTTAGTGCTGACTATCAAGAAACTATAAGAACAGTCAACTGGTATAGTATACCGTCAGGAAAGAGTTGGAATAAACGCGCTGATGCAAGTCGTGATTTAGCCAACGGAATAACTGAATCTCAGCCATATTTATATCAAGGATTAACTTCTAATACATGGTATGATATTAAATGTACAATAACTAATATTCAAGGTTCATCTGATATAACTCTTGGGCCAATTCGAGTAAAAACATCAAATGATTCAAGTGATTCAGATAAACCCATAATTTCATCTTTTAGTGCCAAAATTATTGATAAGGAAAATTATATAATAGAGTGTTCGTGGAAAATTGACAATCTAAACGGTAATATTGATCTATTATATATAAAAGATGTTGAGCATGACTCAACTGTTTATCGGTGCTTAGAAAATACTCCTGATCAGGCCACAGTACAAATTCAACTTTCTTCTGACTTATTAGCTGTATATAATCAAATTCCTCAAATTTATTTGGTATTTTATCATTATACTGGTGAGATAAGTACAAAAAATAATCCTATTACACTTGATTTTAGATATGGAGTAAAACCTAGTATTAAGTCTTTTAAGTTAAAAATTAGTGATGAAGACCCATATAAAGTAGATTGTTCATATTCATTTAGTTATATAGGGGATATTATCAGTGTATATGTCGAGGATGAAAACGGAAATGAGTTTGAGTCTTTTCGCCTAGCCGCCTCATTTGATGAGGAAAAATCGTTTAGTGAGACAATATCATGGACTGTAGACAAACAAACAACAACATGTACGGCTCGTTTGAGACTTGAGCAATATGATTACGTTGTAACGAGTAATTATATTACGCTTGATTTTACAGAAGAACCTGAGGAACCACAAGACAAACCCGCTTGCACTTTAAATTGCACTTT
>JAEIGA010006829.1_pt1 | contig 17341 bp, 27 predicted proteins | sample 9270691 | NCBI WGS metagenome assembly JAEIGA01 (sample SAMN17057246, study PRJNA624740) | gut metagenome | biome: biome; isolation source: fecal sample | host: Bos grunniens | place: China: Xizang | collected 2019 | reverse complement strand
TGATTTAAATTATAAGGAGGGCCACAAACTTTATCTTGATAAGTATAAGTAATATTATAGTTCATAAGACAATATTTTTCTAAAATTTTACAATATCCACAAGGAAGCCTATATTGACAATAATTAGTTCCATTAATACAATTAGTGCTTGTTGTAGAAGTATCATATGGTTTATTAAAATTATTTTCGTTCATTCATTCATTCATCACCTTAAATAAATATTTTTCCCAACACCGTTTACATAAAGTTTCATCCCAATAATCTTCTGGAAGATTGCCACCACATAAATATTCTTCTTGGTTTCTTGGGCAATAATCCTCAAGTATATCTAATCCAGCTCTAAAAAGTTTTTGTTCTTTAATTGTCATTTAACTTATAATATCTGTATAAAATTTTATTCCATTGCATTTCCGCTTTTTTCTTTGATAAATTCCATGCCGTTCTTTCCCTACATTTACAATCAATTCTATAATGTCCATCTTCTTCTTCATACCATGAATCTTGGCATATAGGGCAAATATATAATGTGGCATCATATAAATATTTATTCATTATTACTTTTCCTTTATATGAATATAACCATCTTCAATAATACTTTTTATCATCCAATCATAACCACAAAACCCATCAGATTTTCTTTCTAATTTTAAAGCTTCAGAAGCTTTCATCCTTTCTGTACTAACACAAGCTTCCCATCCATCTTCCCATCTATAAAAAAATTTTTTATTCCATAATTCTTTAGGAACTTTTCTTTCATCTTTTGTTCTAATATATAATTTATTTTGTCCAGACCATTTATTATTCCAAGAACCAATATGTGGCATTGTTAATTCAAAAACTATCATTATTATTTCCCTCTGCCGGGATGATGGTGGGAGCGGCTTCGATTACACTGTATCTAACTACCCTCACATCCATATCATCGTCTGTGCAAGCAAACTCACACTTCTTGAGCAACGCATCCGCATCAATCAATCGACCATGTGGTGTAAGTTCATACGCTTCTGCAATTTGAACCCCCGTCTCCGTGCCGAGAACTACACCGTTGTACTTGATTGTCAGGTTGAAGCTTTCCCGTTCAGTCGGCATCCCTAAACCTGTGATTATGATACTCATTTTTATTCCTCCATTTTCATCCAATGAGTTATTTCAACTTTATTTAAATCAATATTTTCATATTTTAAAAGACTATTATATTTCCATTCATTACATTTATTACCATATAAATTATGAGTCCAAAATTCAAGTATTCTAAAGGGAAGTTTATCACCTTTAATTTTACAAATATAATAATCTGGTTTATCTGGTAAACCTTCTTTTTCTACTTCAACAAAATGGTATGACATATATTCTTACTCAATTTCATTTATTTCAAATTCATTACTAACAAGACAATAATAATATTCTTTTTTATTATAATCAATCTCTACAGGAATACCATGATATTTAATTTCTGTAATATTATTTGCTTTTAAATAATTATCTAAAGAATTTTGGAAAGTCAATAATTCAATAAATTTCGGAGACATATATATCTTTGCAGGATATTCACCTTCAGTTGCATAATAATATTCAATATCGTAATTTAATTTATTAAAAAATTCAAATTTCGTCATTTTTTACTTGTTCAATAATATTCCCAATTTCAAGATTTTCTTCTTTATTTTCATCTTCTTCAATAGTATTCTTTTCTTCTCTCTTAATGGAAGAATTATTATCTGAAGAAATCCATTTATTAAAATCAAAAATAGTTCTTACAAATCCATAAGCTGAAAGAATGCTAACAATAATGATAAATGCTGGTTCTGCAATTCGATAAAAACAGAATGTAAGAGTAATAAACATAAGAGAAAAAATACAAGTAACAATAATAGATTTAGTATTATTCATTTTTATTTCCTTTCTTAATCATCAAGATTAATATTAAAAATTTTACAAATTGTAATTAAAATAATTAAATAAATAAAAACGGGAATAGATAAAACAAAATATTTAATATTATTAAAATATTTATTCATTTATGATTCCTTTTCTACAAAATTAATTGGAGCGGTTTGATATTCTGGGTCGTTTGGGCGAATATTATTTCTGCAACTTTTACAAGGTTCTATAATTATATGTCCATTTTCATCCCAATTTGAATCATCATCACCAATATAATCAAACTTACATTCATTACAATCATAAATACTTTCTTCAAAATCATAATCGAAGTCTGTATTTTCTTTATTAATTTCTACAGTCTTATCTTCATTAATTGCACACCAAATAAATGTAAGATAATTTTGAATATCTTGAATTTTTTCAAGAGCATCATCTTTATCTTCCCAATCATTTCTAAGAATCTTATCCCTTAGAGCTACAAGATGCTTAGTCATATATCCCCAAATACATTCAGGTACACTTACCCCCATAATTTCTGCCCCAGCATGAAAATTATGAAGGGCATCATTTTCTGGTGCATATTTAGCATTTTTTGTTTTAAGTGTATTAATTCTAATTTCTTCAAGTGAATCTACAAGATTATTAAAATTTTCGTGCGTCATTTATATTTCCTCCCATTTTACAAAAAGTCTATCTGCAATTTCTTTACAAGTTTCTTCCCACCAGCTCATATAATAAGGGTCGCAACCGCAGTATTTTAAATTTTTTAAAAGTTCTTCATTTGTTAAAGCCGCAGTACATTTTTCTTGTTCTTTACTTAATTCTTTCACTGTAATTTTTCTCCACATTTATAACAATAATTATGATTTCCATTTAAAACATCAGCATTACTCATTCTTGCTTTACAAATAGGGCATTTATATCCTGAACAATTTTTTAATTTAATAGGTTTATTTACTCGGCTTACTGCTGATAAATATGAATTTATAATTTTAACTCCTTCCATAGTTATAGCGTCTTTTTCATAAAGTGAATTTCTTAAATTTTCAAGGTCAATAAGAACTTTCATAAATATCTCCTTTTTATTTTCTTGATGTGGATTATATCATAAAATTTTTTATTTGTCAATAGTTGATAAAAAATTCTTTCCCCTATAACCCCTATCTTTATATTATTTATAATTTTTATATATTATATCATAAATAATAAGAATTGTCAAGTCTTGTTTTTTAATTTATTTTATATTATAATATTAAATATAAATATACAAAATGCACAAAAATTATATTGACAAATTAGTTAAATTGTGATATAATATATTTAGTCCTAAGAAGGGAGGTTAGAGATGTTTTCTTATGGAAAGGAGGACGGTCAATTTACAATGTCTGAAAGATTAGAAGTTACACCTGAAGAAATTGATTATTCTTTAGATTACTTTGATATAGATGATAATTATGGAGTAGAAGATTAATGGCGCTTAATAAGCAAGTATATTTATATTCTGTTGCGACAGATTCTTTTTATGATGAAGAAGAAAATAAAATTCATAAAGAATTATTAAAATTATATACTTTACGAAAAAATTTAAAAGATAAAAAAATAAGAGAAAAAACAGAAACTTTCAATTTTCAAAATGATTGGGAATTTTGGGTTAAATCAGTAAATAAAATTATTTCAGATGATAAAGATAAATTAAGTTCTTTATTAGATAAAAGGCTTGAAAATAATAAACCAAGAATTTTAAATCCTGATTCAATTAAAGATAAAAATATAATTACTCTTTTTGATAGTTCATTAACAAGGGCATTAGGATTAAAAATAAATGAACTTACAGATGAATTGATTGTTTTAAATGTTTTTTTCTTTCAAGTGTTTCATAATCTTGTTAGAGATGGTTTTATTTATAACGGAGAAAAATATATATTTCTTACTGCTTCTGCTGGGCAAATCAGAACTAAAAGAGCAGTTTTCATAAAAGAAAATTCTTTTTATAAAATAGAACCAAAAATAATGTGTGGGTTAACAAGAGATGAAATTAATAAAAAAGGTGGAATAAATTCTAATAAATTTTTAGCGTATTTAGCGTTATGTAATTCTGCTACTGATGTATGGGAAGATTTTGATATAGACCGTTCTATTGTTGTTGATGATTTTGAGACAGATGTTATTGGTGAAGTAGATTTTATTGATGAATATGATTATTCAATAACAAGAAATGAAAGACCAGTTAATATTCCGCATATGGATGGATGTGGAATTATGTTAGAAGATTCTACACGAATGGTTAGATTGCCTTGGATAAAAGGGCTTTTAGTAACTTTCCCATTTGATAAATTTATTAAAGAAAAATGTGAAGATGGGGAAGCTATAATTTATGACATTTATGGAAAAGAACATAATATATTAGAAGAAAATATAAAATACATTTTTACAAAATCACAATTTAAATTAGCAAAATATTATGATAATTGGGAACAATATAAAGAATATTTTAAGAAATATAATTGTGAAGCTTGTTTTTGCAACATAGAAGAAGATTTTATTTCTAAAGCAAAAATAAATTATCAAATGCTTCAAACTTTAAGTGATATTAAAGATGAAGAAATTGAGAAAATAATAAGAAAAACAAAAGAAGATATTGAAAAAATTGGTAATGATTATCAAGTAACAATGAGGATATTGGGAGCTACGGAATATAATAAGACTCCAAATTATTTTCAGGAATCATTGATGATATATCCAGAACTTTTTAGAGATACTTACCATAAAGAAATTTTAAAACAAACAAAAAAATCTTTAGTAAAACAAGCTAAAGGTGGTAGGTTGTCTATAAATGGTCGTTATCAATTTTTAAGTCCAGACTTATATGCTTTTTGTGAATGGCTTTTTCTTGATGAAAAAAAGCCTAAAGGATTATTAGATGACGGAGAAGTATATAGTAGTTTAAATAAAAACGGAGTAGATTTAGCTTGTCTTAGAAGCCCACATTTATATAGGGAATGGGCTATTAGAAAAAACAAGAAAACAGAAGAATTAAATAAATGGTTTGGAAATACAAAATGTCTATATACATCTTGTCATGATTTAATTTCAAGAATTTTACAATTTGATGTAGATGGTGATAAAGCTCTTGTTATTCAAGATAGAACTTTAACTGCCGTAGCGAAAAGAAATATGAAAGGGATTGTTCCTTTAGCTTATAATCTTAGAAAAGCAAAAGGCGAAAATTTAAATTCTGAGAATTTATATACTGGAATGGTTCATGCTTATACTGGTGGAAATATTGGGCCAATATCTAATAACATAACTAAAGTATGGAATAGCAATGATAAAATTTCAGAAGAGCAATTAAATGTTGTAAGATGGTTATGCATGGAGAATAATCAAGTGATTTGAAAGAAGTCACCTTATATAGTAATATATAAGTAAAATCTGGTGAACCTATACATATAGGGTGTGGAATGAAAATTCTGCTAACAGGGAAGACTAAAGCGTTTTTTATGATAAATAATAAAATGGAAGTGGTTGAATATATTATTTGAGAATGAAAGTAAGTTTAAAGATAAAATAGGTATTTATTCAATAAAAAATTTAATAAATAAAAAAGTTTATATAGGACAAACTTTAAATTCTTTTTATAAAAGATTCTTGTTACATCAATGGAAATTAAAAAATAATTGTCATGATAATAAATATTTACAAAATTCTTATAATAAATATAAAGATGAAAATTTTATTTTTTCTGTCGTTGAATTTTTTGGCAAGAAAGATATAGAAAAAATAAATGAAAGAGAAAAATATTGGATTAGTTATTATAGAGAATTGGAATTATCATATAATTTACAAGATGGTGGGCAAGATAGGAATTTTAATAGATTTATTTCTTTAGAAAGTAGAAAAAAGATTGGAGAAATAAATAGAGAAAGAATGATAGGTACAAAACTATCATCTGAAACAAAAAATAAAATGTCCACAACAAGAAAAGGAAAATATATAAAAAGAAAAAATAATTTATTAAATTTAGAACAAGTATATAAAATAAAAAAATTTTTAATTGATGGATTAACGCCTAAAGAAATAATGGATATTTTAGGGATTGAATATAAAGCTATAAATCATATATTAAGCTCAAATTCATATGCCTATGTTAAAGTAGATGGTTGGGAAGAATTCCAAAATTCAAGAAAAAAGAAAAAAGGTGTTCCATCTGTTAATAAAAAATATAATAGTTTAGAAAAAGAAGACTTGGAAATAGTTTATAATAAATACCTTGAATTAAAATCATTAAGAAAAACAGCCGAATTTTTTAATAAAAGTACCGGGTTTGTTTCTTATAGAATAGATTTGTATAAAAAACGCCATGTTAATCCTGTGCCAAGCCTTAATGAAAATTAAGGAAGGTGCAACGACTATCCTTTAAGGAGTAATCAATAAGTGAAATTCTTATTGGTGAAGTGCCAGACTCCATGATATTAATAATGTTATGGATGAAGATATAGTCTATTCCCCTAAAAAATATCGGGAAACCGAGGGTATTAAAGTGATTATGCCAAAACTTTGTGGAAAGGAACAAGACCTAAAAATATAGATAAAATAATTAAATCTTATACAAAGGCTCAAGTCCCCAATTTTTTTATTTATGCAAAAGATAAAGAAATTGGAAATGTAGAAGATATTAATAATTCTACTATGAATAGAATTTCTGCTATGATACCTAATAGCAAAATAAAATATAGTAAAACAATTGGTAAATTTGATTATCAAATGTTAATGAATAAAGATTCTGATTTTACTATTAAAAGAAATCCTATTTTAGATAAATATGATTATTGGCAAAAACATTGGAAATCTATTGCTAATTTAGAAGATGTTCATGTTGACCAAGATGATTTATGGGCATTTAAAAAGATAAGAGAAGATTTATTGTCTCTTGGGGAAAAAGATTATGTAATAAATACTTTAATTGTTTATTCTTATACAGTAAAGAAAACAAGTACGAAAAAATTATTATGGTCTTGTTTTGGCAAAGAAATAATTGAGAATTTAAAAATAAATACTCAAGATTTAGGAAGAGTTTGTAAGATTTGTGGGAAAAGATTCATTCCGTTCCATTCTGGAAATTTTGATTTATATTGTTCTTCTGAATGTTATTCAATAGGGAAAAAGCAATATGATAGAGAATATAGACAAAAGTCGTGAGATTAAATATTCTATAATTGTTGAATTTACTATATTTCTTTATATTTTTATTTGTTATGTAAATTACTATTAGGGAAATTAACTTTATTTCATTAAATTATTAGTTTCACCAAATTGATGAAACATTTTATTTCGATGAAATAAAACTAAATAAAATATAAAGAAAGTGAGTGAATTAATAATGGAAGTTGTTAAATGGATTAATATTTTAGTTCAGATTCTTTCTGGTGTTGCCGCCTGTATTCCTCTTGTTATTGAATTAGTTGCCGTTGTTCATAAATTAGTCCAAGAAAAAAGATGGAATGAAATTGTTATTCATACATTTGATTTAATGGCTGACGCTGAAGAAAAATTTGAGCGTGGCGCAGAAAAGAAATCTTATGTTATGGATGCTATTAAAATGTTAGCCCAAAAGATTCATTTCAATTATGATGAAGAAGCTGAAAGAAAAGTTTCTGAAATGATTGATGCGGTTTGTGGTCTTTCTAAAGAAATTAATAAATAAAAAAATACGAGAGTCAAAAACGACTCTCGTATTTTTTAATAGGTGGTGCTCAATTTGACTGAGAATGAAGCGATACAAAGAATAATAAATATTGCAAGGTTGGAGCTTGAGTATCACGAAAAAAGCTCCAACAAAGATTTAGATGATAAATACAAAAATGCTGGGTCTGGTAATTTTACAAAATATGCAAGAGACTTAGACGCTCTTGGAGATTTTTATAATGGAAAGAAACAAGGTTTTGCTTATTGCGATTTAACTTATGATTGGTTTCATTATAAAGCATGGGGAGAAGACCTTGCATTAAAAGTTTTATGTCAGCCTCGCAGAAGTGCTGGGGCAGGATGTTTATTTTCGGCTCAATATTATAAATCTTGTGGAAGATGGCATACTAATGACCCTCAACCCGGAGACCAGATTTTCTTTTCTTATAGACAGGGCGAATATAGTCATACAGGATTAGTAGAATGTGTTTCTCCATTTACAATAACGACTATTGAAGGTAATACTTCTGATATGGTTGCAAGAAGGTCTTATAATAAAAATGATTCTAAGATTATTGGATATGGTAGACCAAGATGGGAATTATTAAAAGATTTTAATGGAGAAAATTATACATATAAAATATATAAATACAAAGAAAGAGAATTATTTGATGGTTGTGTTGGAGAAGATGTTAAACAACTACAAAATAATCTATTAAAACTTGGTTATAAATTACCTTTATATGGGGCAGATGGAGAGTTTGGAGCAGAAACACTTTCGGCTTTAAAATCTTTTCAACATGATAATAATTTAGAAGCTAATGGAAGAGCGAATAGTAATGTATATGAAAAGATAGATTATATATTATTAAATGGAAAACAAGAAGCTAACAATAATGTGATTTTTAAAATTGGAGATATTGTTAATTATAATAGAAATGTGCATTATAGTTATGCCTTTTCAAATAAACCAATAGCTTGCAAAAAGGGAAAAGCTAAAATAACTGATATATATTTATTAGGTAAATCTACACACCCATATCATTTAATTGCTGTTAAAGGTGGCGGTTCAACTGTTTACGGATGGGTAGATGAAGGAAGTTTTACAAAGGAATAATAAATTAAATGATAAATAAAAAAGAGAATGAAAATTATTTAGAATTTGCGGATAGAATTACTCAAAAACTTTTATATGGTTCTATTGGATATAAAGAATGGTCAGAATCATTAATTGGAGATGTTATTTACTCTGAAGAGAATTTAAGAAGATGTAGCGTCTTTTTAAATATGTTTTTAGAAAAAATTAAAGATGAAGGTATTAGTTCATTTGATAAAAATTTAATAAATAATTTTCAGAATATAAAAGAAGATATTATTACTGAAAGAAATAAATTACAACAAGAAAAAATAGAACTTAACGAAAAATATAGATGGCAAGCTCGTAATGAATTATATCAAGAAAGAATTATAAATGCTATAGAAAAATTACCATCTTTTGGAAAACCATTATATTTATATACTGTAAAAAATGAAAATAAAGTAGGAAGTACAGCTTTACTTTGTCTTTCTGATTTTCATGCTGGAAGTACTTATGAAATAAAAGGCTTATATGGTGAAGTAGTAAATAAATATAGTTTTGAAATAATGGAGCAAAGATTATGGTCAATTATTAAAAAAATTGAAGATGATGATATAGTTTTTGATAGTATGGTAGTTTCTTTGCTTGGAGATTGTTTTGAAAATATATTACGAATTTCTTCTTTATCAAAATTAAGAGAGCCAGTGGTAGATACAGTAATTAAGTTTTCTGAATTTATTTCTGAATGGCTCGTAGAGCTTTATAAAATTATTAAAGTTCCAATAAATGTAGTAACTGTTGGTGGAAATCATGATATAAATAGAGTATTAAATCAAAAACCACAATTAGAAGAAGAAAATTTAACAAAATTAGTTGTTGAATTTTTAAAATTAAGATTAAAAGATTTTAGTGAAATAACTATTGATGATTACACAGATGTTGCCGTTAAGAATATAAAGAATACAAATATAATGTTTCAACATGGCGAAGATAAAGATATTGAATTAACAATGAATTATTTTGAGAATCTTTATAATATAACAGTTGATGAAATTATATGTGGACATTTACATCGTCCAGAAAGTAAATCTGTTGGAATTTCTGATGTTGGGGATAAAACAATTATGAGAATTGGGTCTATTTGCGGGATTGACCCATATGCTAAAAAAGTAAGATGTGCCGCAAGACCATCATGTTATTTCGCTTTATACGATGAAGAAAATGGGAAAACTTGGTCGAGAAATTATTATTTATAATCATTTTTAAAAATGAATAATTTTCATTTTTAGTAAAGGGGGCGTTTTATTATATGGTAAGAGGAACAACGCCTAATTTAACTTTAAGAATAAAATCAGATAAAATAGATTTGACTAAAGTGCAAGAAGTATGGGTTACTATCAAACAAAATAATATAGAGTATGATTTAACAGGAGAATCCATTACTATACAAAAAAATAAAGTAAATTGTTATTTAACACAACAACAATCTCTTGATTTAAAAGAAAATGTAGTAACAAAGGCACAAATCAACTGGCTTTATTTTGCTGAAGATGGCGTAACTTTATTAAGGGGTGCAACAAAAGCTACAGAAATTACTATTACAGAACAATTATTAAGAAGGATATTAGAATGAACGAATGTTGCTGTAATAATATTTTTGATTTAGATATAGAAGAAGATATTTTTGATTTAGAATTAGATTGTCAAGAATATGATTTAGATTTAGATTGTTCTATAAATATTATAGAAGTACAGGGTGATGTATTTGATGGGGATTATATTTATTATCCTACTTTTATAGAACAAACTGCTTTAACAAGAAATAAAATTTTAGAAGATAATATAACATTTAAGGCCATTGAAGTAAGCGAAGTTGCAAATCCTTCTGGTGGCATAACTGTTTATATAGGGAGGTAAATTTAATGCCAGATGTTTATAATTCAAAAGTAGTTTTAGCAAATGGTACAGTATTAATTGATTTAACAGCAGACACAGTTGCCGCCTCAAATTTACTTGATGGCTATACTGCCCATGGTGCTAATGGTGCTCCTATTACTGGTTCATGCACCTATGATAGTGATACTTCAAATGATACACTTACTGTATCAGAAGCTCTTATAGGAAAAACTTTCCATGCGAGAGGAACAGCTTATACGGGAACAATGCCAAATAATGGTGCTGTTTCTGGTACAATTTCTACAAAAGCACAACAATATACAGTCCCACAAGGTTATCATGATGGGTCTGGTACTGTTCAAATTTCTTCTACAGAACAGGCAAAAATAATTTCTGAAAATATTCGACAAGGAATTACAATTCTTGGTGTCGAAGGTTCTATGTCTGGTTCTGAAGATATGCACGCTCAATCAAAGAGTGTTACTCCTACGTTTGCTTCACAGACAATTTCGCCTGATAGTGGTTATAACTGTTTGTCAGAAGTTACTGTTGCGGCAATTACTGTTACATATTCCGATAATGCGGCAGGAGGAAAAACTGTTACTATAGGAGCGACTTCCAGTTAAAAGGAGAATAAAAAATGGCTAACAATAAAGTTCAGTTAGCAAACGGAACAGTATTAATAGATATTACTGATACTACAGCAAATGCGTCTGATGTTTTAAGTGGTGAATATTTTTATGATGCTTCTGGCGTAAAAACAGAAGGTAGTCTCATTATACCATCAACTTATACTGTTACTAAAACTTTAACTAATGTGACTACCAGTAATAATGATACAGAAGTTTTGTCTGGTAGTAGTTTCTATATGGATTTAACTCCATCTTCTGGGATGGTTATTAATAGTATTATAGTTACTATGGGTGGAGTAGATGTTACAGAACAAGTTTTTAAAGCTGGTGTTGGTGGAAAAATAATTACACAAAATGGGGTATATGATGCAGAAGATGATTGGTTAGAAGGGTATTCGTCTGTTAATGTTAATGTTCAAAATTCATATACATCTTCTGATGAAGGAAAAGTTGTTAATAATGGAAGTTTAGTTTCACAAACTTCTGCTACATATACAACAAATAATACATATGATACTACGCTTATTAATAGTGTGACAGTAAATGTAAGTGGTGGTATTACACCAACGGGAACAAAACAAATTTCTATTTCTTCTAATGGCACAACAACAGAAGATGTAACAAATTATGCAAGTGCAGAAATTAGTGTAGCTGTACCGAATAGTTATTCTGCATCTGACGAAGGAAAGGTTGTTAATAATGGAACGCTTGTCTCACAGACGAGTGATACCGTTACACAGAACGGAACAGTTGACACAACTTTGATTAACAGCCTTCTTGTTAATGTCTCTGGCGGCAGTAGTGTGAAAACGGGAACGGTTACTCCTTCTACGGCATCAACAACAATTTCCTTTGATGCTGGATTAAGCACGATTACGGGAATCCTTGTAATGCCGATTAATACCCCTCTTACTGGTTCAAGAACACAAGCGGCAATGATTTGTTTACCTTCTGGCTCGTTTTACAAGGCAATTTCAATTCACACGAATAGTGGTGGAACGGGTTGGGTTAGCCCATCGGTTTATACTTCTAATAGATATTCCCTGTCTGGAACGACTGTAACAGTAACAGGGGCATATAACTTTCGCCCCGCTGTTGGATATATTTGGTATGCATGGTAAAATGGTAAATATATGTCAGACGCAATATCTGTACAGAGATGAACAAAAGAATTAAATATTTTATTATAATTTGAAGATAAAATTTTGTAAAATTTAATAATAATATTTTCTCAATAAATTTAAAATAATATAAAAATAAAAGGATGTGATTTATTGAGTTATCAAAAACATAATTTTACTCCGGGGGCTGTTTTACTTGCTTCACAGCTTAATGAAATGGATAATGAAATAGAAATATTAAGTCAAGGTGGTAGTGGTGGAACTGTTTTATCTGATGATTTTAAAGAAGCATTATTAAATTGCTTTGAAAATGTTGCATGGATAAATGAAAATGGGCAAACATATTATGATGCATTATATGATTCTTTATATCCAGATAATATGTGGTTTATAACAAATATATTAACTGGTTGTATAACTTCTAATAATGCAACAAATATTTTAAAAAATAATTCATATGTAGCTACCATTACTGCCAATGAAGGGTATACATTAGATGGTGCTACAGTTAGTATTAATATGGGAGGAAATAATGTGACCAACCTTTATTATTCAAGTGGGTCAATTAATATACCAAATGTTACAGGAGATTTAGTTATTACTGTTACAGCTATTTCTGCTGTTACTTCAATCACCGCAGTATTCACGCAAGGTTCTGCTGTTATCTATGACACGGATTCTCTTGACACACTCAAGCAGTATTTGACCGTCACGGCAACCTACGCCGACAGCACCACGGCAACTGTGACGGATTACACGCTGAGCGGTACACTTACTGTAGGGACTTCCACAATTACTGTGTCTTATGGTGGTAAGAGTGATACATTTACTGTTACTGTAACACAGGGTGCTACAAATACGACAGCGCAGATTGCCACAGAAAATTATGTCCTCGCTCACCAGAATGAAGAGCCGAACTACTATAATTACAGTCAGACAAACGGCGGTATTACCGTCCTCTACGACATGGATGAAGCAACTACCGTTCTGTATCCTGCCGGTATCATCCCAACCGAAGGCACAGTATTGAGGTCAGCCCCGGCTGTACTTGTGATTTACGATGCTAACGGGAACCCGGTAGATTATGTGCAGGAGGCTCAGGAGAATAGCTTCTACCGATGGGCACAGGATGTCTTTAGTACAATGTCGGAGTACAGATACAAATGGACTGTCAGTACTTACAGTAAGATTGCGTTCTCTTTGGACACTCGGTACTTGAATGACGCATATATGTATGACTATCCGACTGGCAAGATTTGGTTCGCCGGCAGAAATACCCCATATTACGGAAAATCGTACTTTTTTGGTAACCCTCCATATTCGCTTCCGGATATCAATTCATCTGCCTCCAGTGTTAATGTGCAAGTGACAAATGGGAATCACATTTCCGCTGTAACTTCTGCCAATTCAAGAACTATGTTCCTGTACCCGGATGGTACTGCACGAACCACTTTCGAAACTTATCATACAAATTGGTTCAAAATCCACACCGGTGATGTTATATCGATTTCAGTCAAAAATCTAACGTTTACCGATTCTGGTGCGAATGACAACCATTTGTTCTGCTCTCTGAGCTCAAACTCTGATGGAACGGCGCTATATAGCGCGGGGCAGGTAGATTTTGGCATTGGAACTGGTACGATTTCCGATGTGACACTATCTAACACGGTAACGGATGACGCTGTTATAGGGTGTTTGAAACTTAGTGTTTACCGTTCGACGATGGTCGAATTTGATTATGAAGTCTCGATTAACGGAAATCCGTATATTGTCGGAACTGCTTCAAATGCTTAGGGGGTGATGAAATATGGCTGTGTATGATTATCATGGTAACATATTAACCGAAAATATTGATATTGCTGACTATTATGCCGACGAAATGGCAACGACTATTCAATCTGTTAGGTCTTTACAAAATGAACCAAATATCACTTTCTTTCTGGTGACAGATATTCACTCCTATTTTGTTGAGGGTGCGGAGACGCTTTATAAAACAAGTGTTGAAAATATGCGTTGCTTACTGAAATCTGTGCCATGTGACGGTGTAATAAATTTGGGAGATAGTATCGAGGGGTATCCAGATGCTTCTACGGCTAAAAATTATGGGAACCTTGTTAGCGAGAAATTCAGAGAGATTGGTTTGCCTTATTATTCAGTAATAGGAAATCACGATGATAATAGGTATCATTCGTCCTCTTCTCAGCGATTAGATGTTGGAACGAGATACCAAGTTTTTGTTAGTCCTACACGGTTGGTTCAATGCGATTCAACTGGATTGAATTTTTATGTTGATTATCCGGAATATAATATCAGATGTATTTTTCTAAATAGCGTGTCAGACTACACATATAAATTTACAACTGATACTTGCACTTGGTTCTCTAATGTCGCGCTTAATACACCTTCAAATTATAACATAATTTTATACACGCATATTGCCCCATTTAGTTCGTGGAATTATAACAATACAAATCCTACTAACGGTTCTGTTATAAAAACAGCTTTAGATGACTACTCTGTTAGTAATAATGTAATAGCTGTAGCTTGTGGACACAACCATGTAGATGATGTTTTTACTACGCCGTATCGTGGTATTACTATTTGCTGCGAGAAGTTTGAAAATGAAAACGGTAATCCGAGTTTGTGGCCGAGTGGTGCTGTTAAACCACAGAGAGCTTTCAATACGGCAAGCGAGGACTGCTGGGATGTTGTAATTATTAGACCTAATTCAAGAAAGATGAATTTCATTAGGTTTGGCGCTGGCTCTGACAGAGAAATATCGTACTAATTAGGGGGTATTACAATTGAGTAAATACACAACAGAAGTGTGATTTATTTGTGAAGCATCCTGTGGATATGATATAATGATACTTTAAGTTGTAATAAAAGGGAAGATTTATTACTTCCCTTTATAAATAAACATTTTAAAAGATTAAAAGGAAAATAAAATGGCAGAAGTTACAAATGGAAAATATGTTTGTGAATTATGCGGACAAAAAAGAAATAGTTCTTTCTTTTATCCATATTATGGTGGACAATATTCTGATAAAACAAAAGTAAGATATTGTAAAGATTGTTGTTCTAAGCGGCTTGTTCATTATAAAGGTTTTCTTAATGAACAAGCCGCATTATGGATGGTTTTATCTGAATTAGGAATACCATTTATAAAAGCTGTTTATCGTCAAGTTACAGATGAACAAGAAATTAAAAGAAATAATAAACCAGAATTTGTTGGTCATTATATAAAAAGATTAAGTGAATATCCAAAAATATATTCTGGATTTTGGGATTCTGATATTGGATTAAATGAAATTCTTGAAAAACAATCTCAAGATGATGAAAATTCTGAAATGGATTTAGAAGAAATGAAAGAAATTTGGGGTAAATATCCAGATGATGAATATGCAGAAGCTTATATATTTCTTCAAAAAACATTTAAAGAATATACAGAAGAATTACCCGGCGATATGGATGCAAATTTAACAAATAGATATAGAGACTTATGTAAAGCAGAATATAGGAAAAGAAAAGCTGATGAAGGTGGAGATATTAGTTAGATAAAGCAAGCACAAGCCAATCTTACTGATATGTTAAAACTTTTAAAATTAAATGATTTCCAGAGTAATCAAAAATCAGAGACAGAAAAAATGATTGAAAGAAAAATTTGGATGATTGAAAATACTAAACCAGCAGAATGCGAAGATTTAGATATATATAGAGATGTGAGTGGGTTTGAAGAAACTTGGAATCATATATTAAGATGTGTGAAAAATCTTGTTGCTGGTTCAAGAGAATATCCAGATGTTCCAAGGGATGAAAGAGGGTAAACTATGAAATCTCCGTCTAAAGGACTTAGAAGAAGATTCATGGAAAATCAATTAATAACTACTCAATATAGAACTTCTTATAAGAAAACTAATCAAGAAAAAGAAGAAAATTTAATTCATTGGATAACATTCTTTAGAAGGAATTGGCATATTTATGTTGAATTTGTGTTAGGTATAAAATTAAGACCATTCCAGCAAATAATGATTTATTTAATGGGAATAAGTGAAATTTTCTTTGCTATATGCAGTAGAGGACTCAGTAAATTATAGTATCAATTTAAAGGAGGGTTTACCCTTGAATAAAAGAAATATTTTAACAAAAGAACAAAAGGAATATATTATAAACAATTATCCAAAAGAACAAACAAGAAAAATTGCAGATTTTTTAGGATTAAGTATGAGGCAAGTTAATGGATATGCAAATCAAAATGGAATAAAAAAACAAGAAGGATTTATTGTTATTCGTTCTGATAATTCTTTAACTATAGAAGAACAAGATTTTATATTCGATAATTATGCTAATATGGAAAATAAAGAAATTATAAATAAATTAAATATTTCAAATAATTTATTATTAGCTTTTGCAAGGCAACACAATCTTAAAAAGAAAAATAAACTATTAAGTGATAAAAGTAAAATTCCATTAGAAAAAAGAAAATACATATTAGATAATTATGCCACTATGCTTACTAAAGAAATTTCAAAAAATATAGGAATAGATGAAAATACAATAAGAAGTTATGCTTATTCACATGGGGTTAGAAGAAATAGAGATTTAGTTATACCTATGTGTGAAAATAAAAATGGATTAACAAATTATCAAAAACAATTTATAATAGATAATTATTCTATTATGAAAAATGAAGATATTGCCGAAAAATTAAGTATAACATCTGAACAAATTCATAATTATGCAAAAAATAAAAAATTGAAGAAAAATTTTGATGTTCTTATAAAAAGAGATAATTATTTTAATATATGCTTGGTAGAAAGAGAAAACAAAAATTATAATGTTTATGATTTTTTAGGAAAAGATTTAGAACCTAAAATAGAAGAAGAAAATCTTTATAAAAGTAAATATGGTAAATATTTTTTAAATCAAAATTATTTTGAAAATATTGACAATGAATGGAAAGCATATTGGTTAGGTTTTTTATATGCAGATGGATATGTTATTAATAGAAATAAAAATAATAAAAAACAAAATATTGTTGGACT
>JAEIGA010006828.1_pt1 | contig 17344 bp, 14 predicted proteins | sample 9270691 | NCBI WGS metagenome assembly JAEIGA01 (sample SAMN17057246, study PRJNA624740) | gut metagenome | biome: biome; isolation source: fecal sample | host: Bos grunniens | place: China: Xizang | collected 2019 | reverse complement strand
TCGACAACGGTCACGGCTATCCAGCGAAACCAAAACAAGCAGGATATCCTGATTCTTGGAAGAAAAGAGTTGTGGAGGAACTTTAAAGACGCAAAGTCTCAGAGACACAATGTAGAGACGTGTCAACAATACCTAAGAAATAAACAATATATTGTTGATGCGTCTGCGCAAAGTAGAGACGTTTCATTGTTTCCTAAATATAAACACACAATGAAACGTCTCTTTTTAATAGTAGTTATTTTCTCTCGCAGAGACACAGAGTATCGCGGAGGTTTTTGTTATTTCTTTGCGTTGCTTAGTCTAAAATCTCATAACTCATTGCTAACAACTTTCATAACATACTCTTGTTCTCCGCAAACCATACGAAAAAATTCTATTCGTGAAACATTGGAACGATATTTTTTAAGTTTCTCCGTTATTGTTTTTTCACTTCTTTCCTAATGAGGAACTTATGAAGCATCACCTTCTCCCCAGAGACCTTCTTGAACACCCCACTTAGTTTATAACCTCATACTTTCACCACCTAGATAAAAATCAATTTAGTTTATAAAGATTGACACAATATCTTTTATCACGACCACACATACTACGAGAGAATATACCACCTTTAACAATGTTCCCGCTACAAATCCTACGAAAGAACCTATCGCTGAACGCCATGCTAGTTGGTCATCAACACCAGACATCTTCTCACCTATATATGCGCCAAAGAATGGTCCTGCCAAGATACCAATGAGTCCAAAAGGTCCTATTACAATTCCTAAAATAGGTAAAACAACAACGCCAACTATCAATCCAATAGTGCTTCCCCTCACTCCTGCTTTTGTTCCGCCAAACTTCTTGGTTCCCCATATCGGGACAAAATAGTCGATAATTGTTATCGCCGCACACAAAACACCATATATAATTAATGTCTCATTTGAGTATGTAACGTCAGTAAAAAAATGCAATAAAATCATTGCGGCATAACTAATCGGTACGCCAGGTAAACCAGGCACTACGTCACCGATGATTCCTACTATAATGAAAATGACTGCTAATAAATAGATTAAGTATTCCATAACTACAATTTTTAATACTACCAAATATTTTTTAACATACTACACATTAATTTTTAACTACAACAAAGATACATTTTATTTTAATTCATCCAATTATTTTTCTACTTTTGCGAAACCAACAAACCATTATTTTATATGAAACATTTTTTCATTACGGGCTTATTAGTCCTTTCTTTATTCACACACGCTTATGCGTGGGACTTGTTTCAACCAAGCGGAGGAAGAACAAACTCTCTTGGCAAATGTTCCGTCGCATTAAACGACTTCTGGTCACTGCATAACAATCCAGCAGGATTTTCTTCATATAAAGACCTAAGCATAGGAATAGCTTACGAAAATCGTTTTTTATTAAAGGAATTAGGATGCAAAAACATTGGTGTACTTTTTCCATTAAACATTGGCGTGATAGGAATATCCGCTTCACAATTCGGGTATGAACATTACAACGAAAACATAATAGGAATAGCATTATCAAGAAACTTCGGACCACATCTTAAAATTGGTCTCAAACTCAATTACTTATCCATAAGATTCTCAGAGAATTACAACAATTTCTCCACTCCCACTTTTGAATTAGGCTTACAATATGAAATAAAAGAGAATCTGAGTCTCGGCGCTTATCTTTTCAACCCAATCCATGTCAAAATCAAAAGTACCAACAATTCCAGAATTCCGATAATCATGAGATTAGGATTCTCTTATTTCATTAAAGACAACTTTATGATTACCTGTGAAATTGAAGAAAACTTCAAAGAGAATTTCTCTTACAGATTTGGCATGGAATACGAATGTTATAAAAACTTTTTCATCAGAAGCGGATTCCAACTTAAACCAGAATATTTCACATTCGGAATCGGATATAATTACAAATTTTGTTTTATTGACATTTCCGGACAAATGAACCAAGATTTAGGTGCATCTCTGAATTGCAGCCTTGTTTTCAAAATAAAAGACAAAAAAGGAGGTGTATCATGAGAACAATATTTCTGATTTTTATACTTATTTTTACAATTCATTATGCTTATTGTCAGACTAACAACGATTTAATTATAGAGCATATTGAAAGAATGTCGGAAAACAGCGAAGAGCAAGACATAGATTATTCTGAAATGATAGAGGCATACTGGAATATTGTAGAAAACCCTATTAACATCAACGATGACGATATAGACCAGCTTGCAGAATTCAAGTTCCTGAGCATTTTTCAACTGGAAAACATCAAGAAATACAGAAAAAACTTTGGCGATTTCCAATTCATAGAAGAACTTTATGAAGTAGATGGAATGGATAAAAAAAGCATTGAAATTATCAAACCATTGATAAGTTTTGAAGAAATAAAAAACAATGACAAAACAACATTGTCACATATTTTCAAATATGGAAAAAACAAAGTGCTTTTTGAAGTAAATCAATGTTTTAACAAAAAAGAAGGTTATAAAGAAATTTGTGATTCGCTGCTTTATGCAAAACCTAATTCAGTATATTTAGGCAGTCCTCAGAAATTGTATTTACGTTATAACTTTTCATATAAAGACAAGATTGAAGCGGGTTTTGTATTAGAAAAAGATCCAGGTGAATACCTATTCAGGAAAAACATAAACGATTCCATAAGGAGAATGTTGGGCGACCAATGTTACTCCGGATTCGATTATTCTTCGTTTCATTTCATAATTTTTAATTTTGGTTTTTGTAAGACCTTCGCCATTGGAGATTATAAAATCTCCTTTGGTCAGGGTCTGACAATGGGAAACGGAATGTCGTTCGTAGCAAGAGGTGAAAGTCTTCTAAGAAGAAGCAAAAAAATTAGCGCAAGCAAATCTGCGAATGAAGGTCATTATTTAAGAGGTGCTGCCAGCACATTTAAATACAAGAACTTAGAACTAAGCATATTTTACTCTAACAAAAAGAGTGATGCTAATGTGATAACATACGACAGTCTTAGCGAAACACCACTTGAAGTCAGCAGTTTACAACGAAACGGTTTACATCGTACTTTTAACGAATTATTAGATAGAAAAGCAATACGGCAGCAGTTGTATGGTTTAAATCTAAGTTATAAGATTTCCAACTTTCAGATTGGATACACAATACACAGAACAGATTTAAGTGTAGAATTAAATCCAGAAAACAACATCTATAATCTTTTCTATTTCAGAGGCAAAAGCATTACTAACCAGGGGGTGGACTTATACTATATTATGAAGAATATCGCTTTTTACGGAGAAATTACGATGAGCAACAATAAAGGGGTCGCCGGATTAATTGGTGGAACTTTTCAACCAGCGGGATATATCGACTTCACAATATTATATCGTAATTATGCAAAAGATTACCAATGTCTTTATAGTAATGCCTTTGCCTCAGGAAGCAATACAAGAAATGAAAAAGGATTTTATTTCAGCAATGCCATTTCAATAGCAGCCAACTGGAGATTTGTTAACAGCATAGACTTTTACTCTAACGACTTTCTAAAAAACACCTGTCACTCTCCTAGTCATGGTTATGAATTTGATTCACAATTGAAATATACTCCTAACAAAAACGCATCAATGCTTATTGGTTTCAGGAATAAGAAGAAAATGAAAAACACAAGTCATACTGATTTATATCAGAGATACTTGATTTTAGAAAAAAACAATATGATCAGATTTCATATAACGTATGAGATATCAGAAAGTATAAGTCTAAAAAACAGAATTGAATATCATTTTACATATCAAGAAGATAAAAAATATAATTCATATTTGATTTATCAGGATGTATTGTATAATCCTCCTAACAAAAGTTACAACATTTCATTCAGATACGAATTATTCAACGCTGAAAAAGGGAGCGTTTATGCATACGAAAACGATGTTCTCTATGCATTCGCTGTTGGAGGTTTATCTGGAAAAGGCATCAGAACTTATTTGGTCGGGAAAGTGAAATTGCTGAATCATATACAGTTTTCAAGCAAAATTGGTTTCACTTTTTATGATGACAAAAACGAAATCGGAAGTGGTTTAGAGAAGATAGAAAACAATTGGAAAAGCGATGGAAAAATACAAATCGTTTGGTCATTTTAGACTTATGTAATTTTAATTTTTACGTTTGTAGAAAAATTTCATTTATAGCACTTTATACAGTTTTTTTTCAAGAAAAATTCATATCTTTGTAACATAATTTAAAACCATATTATTATGCAATATTCACAACAATCAGACAATCAAAACAACAGTGACTTGAAGAAGTACACTCCTATTTTCATCCTAGTTGGTGTAATTTTCTTATTAGTAATATTCTGGGGACGAATCACCAAAACAATCCCTGCTGGTCACGGCGGCGTATTATTCCGTTTATTCGGCGGCGGTGTTGACACATCCAAAACATACGAAGAAGGTTTCCACTTCATTGCACCATGGAACACAATGTACGTATATGAAACTCGTCAACAAGAAACATCTGAAGAGATGAGTGCATTGTCATCAAATGGTTTGGAAATCAAGATAGAATTCTCTACATGGTACCAACCACGTTGGGAAGAGTTAGGAACATTACATGCTAAGATTGGTACAGAATATCTCACCAGAATAGTTATTCCTGCAATGCGTTCTGCAGCAAGAAGTGTTGTTGGTCGTTACACACCAGAACAAATCTATTCCACAAAGCGTGATGTAATCCAAGAAGAAATTTTTGAAGAAACAAAAAAACTTTTAGACGAGAAATACGTTCAATTAAATCAAGTTCTCATTCGTTCCGTCACCTTACCTCCAACCATCAAATCAGCTATTGAAAGTAAGTTGAAACAAGAACAAGAAGCTCTTGAATACGAATTCAAACTTGAAAAAGCAGCTCAAGAAGCAGAACGTCAACGTGTTGAAGCAGAAGGTAAAGCAGCAGCTAACAGTATCTTAAGCGCAAGTATCAACGACAAGATTCTCCGCGAAAAAGGTATTGAAGCAACTTTAAAACTTGCTGAATCACCTAACTCTAAAGTCGTCATCATAGGCGGCAACGACGGTATGCCAATCATTTTGGGCGACGTAAAATAAACTTCAGAACTCTGGAATTCTAGAACCTTAGAAATTATAAAGTTTTAGAGTTTTAGAGTTCCAGAATTCTAGATTTCTAAAAAAGATTATGGCAAAAGAAAAAACACAAAATAAAATCCATATCAAAAACAAAAGAGTGTCTTTTGAATATTTCATCATAGACACATATATGTCTGGAATCGTATTGACAGGCACTGAAATAAAAAGTATTCGCGATGGCAAAGCTAGTCTCGCTGATTCTTACTGCGTATTTAAAAATGGTGAATTGTTTGTTGTTGGCATGCACATCGCAGAATATGCTATGGGAACATACAACAACCACGATCCTAAACGCGAAAGAAAACTCCTTCTCACTAGAAGAGAACTCAACAAACTGAAAACCAAATCAAACGAAAAAGGCTTCACTATAGTCCCTACCGACTTGTTCATCAACGACAAAGGTTTGGCAAAAGTCAATATAGCATTGGCAAAAGGTAAACACTTCTATGACAAACGCGAAAACCTTAAAGACAAAGACAACAAAAAAGAAATTGAAAGAGCAAAATATAAATACGATTAATATGAAAAGATTAAACTTAATATTTGTTGTAATAATAACCTTATTATTCTCATTCAAGTCTAACGCACAAAACAACACAGAAACAACACTCCTGCAAAAAAGCAAATCTCAGGAAATAGTCTCTGCTGAAAAAATCAATTGGTTAACATTTGAAGAAGCGGTAAAAAGAAATCTCAAAAACCCAAAGAAAATCTTTATTGATGTTTATACCGATTGGTGCGGATGGTGCAAGAAAATGGACCAAACTACATTCTTAGACAAAGATGTCATTGCTTATATGAATGAAAATTTCTATGCAGTTAAATTTGATGCAGAACAAACTGAAAGCATTGAGTTCATGGGACATACATTCATCAACCCTAACCCTATGGGAACACAAAAAGGAACCCATCAATTAGCGAATGCCTTACTTCAAGGAAAAATGTCATACCCTTCTTATGTATTTATGAATGAAGATAATGTCGGAATAACAGTATTACCAGGTTATGCCAACGCAGAACAATTATTAAACGCATTAAAATACATAGCAACAAACGCATACCTTGACACACGCTGGGACGAATTTTTAAAACAAAACAATAATTAAATCATCCTTACGTAATAAACAACACATTACGAAATCATTATGCATAAATATATTTGGATTTTCATTTTAGGAGTTATATTATGTTTCGCATCATGTAGAAAACCCGTCAACTTCAGTGACGACCAATCATTGAAAGTTAATTTTTCTTATGATACAATTACCTTTGATACTGTATTTACCTCATTAGGTTCATCAACACGTCATCTTATGGTTTATAATAATAATGATGAAAATCTGAAAATCAGTTCGATACGATTACAAAATGGCAATCAGTCACAATTCTCCATCAATGTTGACGGAGAAGCCGGTTACGATTTCTCAGACATCGAAATTTATGCTAACGATAGTATTTACATTTTTATTAAAGTAACCATAAATCCTAACGACCAAAACTCTCCTTTCTTCGTTGAAGAAAAATTATTATTTGAAACAAACGGCAACGAACAAGAAGTCAGTCTAACCGCCTTTGGACAAAACGCCAACTATATAATTGCAGATCAATATATAAGCGGATTCCCTAAATTTAAAATCATTGCCGACAGTCTTCAAGAAACCCACTGGACATCAGAGCGTCCTTATGTAGTTTATGGTTATGCACTAATCAATTCATACGGAACTTTAGTCATTGAAGAAGGAACTCAAGTTCACTTCCATAATGGCGGAGGACTTTGGGCATACAGCGAAGGTCAACTGCGTGTTGAAGGAACAGCAGAAAATCCAGTAGTATTTCAAGGTGACAGACTTGAATATTCATTTAACGATGACCCAGGACAATGGGACAGAATATGGTTGATGGAAGCAAGAGAAGGATTCGGTCACTCGATAAATCATGCTATCATCAAAAATGGTTTCATAGGAATTCAAGCACAACGTTTCTTGAAAGACAACAGAGCGCCTTTGATGATAGATAATACTATCATTGACAATCACACAGGTATGGGAATTTATGCTAACCTGTATAATATCAAAGCTGGTAATTTCATCGTGTCTAACTGCGGAAATTATGCCATAGCATTAACAGGTGGTGGAGAATATGTCTTTGAACAAGGAACTGTCGCCAACTTCTGGAATCAATCAACAAGAACAACACCTTCATTGTTATTCAACAATGTGTACAACAATCCTACAGATGGTTTTTCATACGCATATAATTTCTACTTCCAAATGAACAATTGTATTATGTATGGAAATCAAGATGATGAGTTTGACACAGATTTCTATCCTGGTCCTGACACCACATACTTCTTTAACAGCAGTTTATTGAAGACGAAAAGACAAAATTCCGAATCATTCACAAACTATACCAATTGCGTATTTAATAGAGATCCTAAATTTGTCAATAATCAATATAATTTCCATCTTGATACACTCTCACCTGCTATAGGAATTGGAAATCCATTCTATTCTGTAGGTCCACTTCAATACGATTTAGATGGTGTTTCAAGAGAAAACGCTCCAGATGCTGGAGCTTATCAATATGTTTACACTCCTAGCGAAGAATAACCGCTGAATAAACAGTTTCATTGCCAACCATATCGGATACAACGACTTTCAAAACGTTGTGTCCTTGTTTTAGGTGACTATCAATTTGATACATCAATAACTTGTTCTTAGCATCATAATCGGCAAGAACCCATTCATCGTTGATATACATTGCATATTTTGAAATTCCAGTTTCTTTATCATCTATCATAACACGCAAAGACCAATTTTCAGAAACAGAAGCATTATTGCTGAAATTCAAAGGTTTAACAGAAGGCATAATAGAATCTCTAGCAATTACATACGTACCTAATACATTTGTCTTTGCTTCAAGAAAGTCGCCTTCTTTCTTATTTCCCAAAAACGTAAGTTTTCCTTTGGCATCAACAGAGGCAATGTAAATCATTGAATCATTAACATAATCACTAATAGTTCTTATACGGACGGTCATTTTCTTGTGCATAGGAATCTCTTCTGTTCCAATACGATATGCAAAATCTGAATATATATTTTGCATTGTATCAATCTGAGATGCCTTTAATGAAACGTTACGATAGAATGCAAATTCTGGAATTTGTGCTTCAAAACCATCCAAATAAATATCCCTAGATTCTCCATTGGAAATTCTATAATATGAACGAGGAAGATCATCTTTAGGTTCAAATTCCGGTAACTCTGTACCAATCAATGTAAAACTCAGTTTTGACTTATTCTTATTATAATCTCTAATTACAAATGACATTTCAATTGTATCACCCTGATTTACAGTTATAATACCATTTCTTTTCTCGTATAGTTTCAACTTATTGAATTCATCAATTTCAGTTCTAATAAAACGTTCGTTACTTTTAACATAACGTGAATAATCGATAAGACTATTTATATAACGAGTCTCATCATAAGAATATTTGTCTGATATAATTTTATAAATCAATTCATTATCTGCATAAAGTTCAACGCTATATACCCCATTTTTGTTATTTGCGTTATCAGCCTGATCAAAAACATTTATACCAAAAGCAATGTTCCCTCTTACTTCAATTACAGGATTATCAATAGAATAAACATTATTTTCATAGTTCACTTTGCAGTATAAAGCAGAGTCAGTATTATTTACAGAAGAATTATCCAGAGGATATACCGCTAATCCTTTGATTGTAGGTTTTCTTGTATCTTTAATTTTCAAGCCGAAATACATTGGATTTACCGGTTCTTGTGTTTTTGTATAACGTATTTCATAGTGGAGATGCGGTCCACCAGAACTGCCACTATTACCAGTAAGTCCAAGATAATCACCTCTTTTAACAGGGAACTGATTCTTATCAAGAATTATATTCTGAGCAAACGACTTATCTTCATATTGCTTGCTTTTTACAAAGTCGCTGATTTTCTTATTAAACTTAGAAAGATGGGCATAAACAGATGTAAAGCCATCATTATGAGTAATATAAATCACTTTACCATAACCAAATGGAGAGACTCCAATCCTACTCACATAACCATCAGCAACAGCAAAGACCTCTTTTCCCTCAACGCCCTGCGTCCTGATATCAACACCTGCATGAAACGCATTGGAACGCAATTCGGCAAATGTAGCAGAAAGAGAAACCGGTATCTTTACGGGATTGGGATATTGTGGATATGTTTCATTTTGTGCAAAACCAACAAATGTCAATAAGACTAAGTATATCAATAATTTAACTTTCATAATTCTATTATATTTTACAAATTTACACTTTTACAAAATTAAAAAATTATCAAGATCCAATTTAATAAATATCACACTTTATTTACTATCTTTGCATATAAAACTTAATTAATTTTATTTTATTAAATATGTTAAAAAATAAGGAAGTCACATTATTGAAAATGATACTTATTAGATTAAGTATCACACTATTACTTCTGTCATTAAGCAGATGGCTTCTTTATATTTTCAACACTAATAATTTCGATGATTTAAGTTTAAAGGAACTTTTCAGATTATATTTCATCGGATTCAGATTCGATATCTACACCTTAGTAATTTTCAACATACCATTTATAATCGCTTACGGAATACCTTCAAGAATAAAATACAACAACATATACAAGAAAATTATTGATTTTGTATTTGTTATATGCAATTCCATTGCAATTGGATTAAATCTTATCGATGTAATTTATTTCAGATATCTTGACAGAAGGATGTATTCTGAACTATTTACATTTATTAACAATAAAGATGAGAATCAAAGTAGTCTTATATTCAACTTTATCAGCGATTTCTGGTATATGTTTGTGATATTTTTCCTTTTCTTATTTATAATCATAACATTAACCCGAAAGACAAAACTCAAAGAAACCTATTTCACAGACAAGAAATTATGGTATGTCAATCAATCTGTATTTTTTATACTGATTTTAGGATTGTCTGTAATAGGAATTAGAGGTGGATTTCAGTTAAAACCTATTAACTTACAGACCGCCACAGACTACACCATTCCTAAAAATACACCTTTAATAATAAACACTCCATTCAGCATCTGTTTAAGTTCAACATCATCCGCTCTTAATAAAATAGAATATTTTAATGAAGACGTAATTGACTCAATATATTCTCCAATACACAAAGATCTGAATAACAATAGATTTATAAAAAAAGAAATAAATAACAGCAATATCGTTATAATTATTCTAGAAAGTCTCGGTCAGGAAATGATTGGGTTTTACAACAAAGATTTAAAAGATAGTCATACTCCATTTTTAGACTCTTTGCTAAGAGAGAGTCTTACATTTGATGGGATGGCAAACGGACGCCGCTCAATCGAAGCGCTCCCTTCGATTTTTTGCGGTCTCCCTTCATTGATGCCAACCGATTACCCAACATCAAGATACGCCATCAACAGACTTGACGGAATTGGAAGCGTTTTGAAAAAAAACGGCTATCGTACCGCTTTTTTCCATGGCGGCAACAACGGAACAATGAGTTTCAATTCCACTTCTAAATCAAGCGGTTTCGACGATTATTACGGAAGAAACGAATACAACAACGACTCCGACTTCGATGGCAGCTGGGGAATCTATGACGATAAGTTTTTACAATTCGCGGCAAAAAAATTAAACGAATATGAAAATCCTTTCGCAGCGGTTATTTTCACACTTTCATCACATCATCCTTATTCATTGCCAAACAACTACATCATAACTGACACTATAAATAAAACACCTTTCGAAAAAACCGTCTCTTATGTTGATTTTGCTTTGAATGAATTTTTCAATACTATTTCTAAAGAAAATTGGTTTAAAAACACTATTTTCATCATAACAGCAGACCACGTAAATCCTGAACATAAATTCAATAATTATAAAACTACAAGAGGATTATATCAAATACCTCTCGCCTTTTATGCTCCGGAAATAATTGAAAACAAATATGTTAATGAAATCGCACAACATATCGACATCAATCTCTCCTTACTAAGTCTATTAAATGTCAACGACACTGTTTTTAGTTTTGGAAGAAATATTTTCGATAGCATACAAAAACCTTCTTTTATGTGTTATAGCAATAACGCATATCTATTTTCCAACGGACAATATTTCATGCAATCGGATGGAAATGAGATAAAGAAGATTTTTAACATAAAAAAAGATAAATTATTGAAAAACAATATATTCAAAGGAGAAAGCAAAAAATGGAACTATCTTGATCAAGAATTTAAGGCAAGACTCCAACAATATAACAACAGAATGATTAACAACAAATTATATCACTGATGACCAAGAAGAAAATAATTTTTATTGTTAATCCCATTTCGGGAAATCATAACAAGAACAATTTTCCAAATCTTGTAGATAATTATATTGACAAAAACAAATTTGATTATAAGATTGTCTTTACTGAACGTGTAAATCACGCTACAGAATTAACAATGAAGGCAATAGAAGATGGTTTTGAATATATCGCCGCTGTTGGTGGTGATGGAACAATTAACGAAATCGCCAAGTGTTTGGTTGGAAAAGAACAGGTTCTCGTCATCGTTCCTCTTGGTTCTGGCAATGGATTAGCACGCCATCTAGAACTGCCATTCAGACCAGAACGTCTTATCAATGAAGTAATTAACAATGGTGATGTTTTCAAAATGGACACTGCAACTATAAATGACATTCCATTTATAAGCATCGCTGGTATTGGTTTTGACGCATTAATTGCCGACTACTTTGCAAAAGATGGCAACAGAGGTTTTATAACATACGCAAAATTAATTACAGAAGAATACCCAAACTTCATACCTAAAGAATACACTTTGTTTTTAGACGATGAAAAGACTATCAAATGCAAACCATTCTTCGTAACTTTCGCCAATTCAAGTCAATTTGGATATAATGCTGAAATTTCTCCCAAAGCCAGCGTTCAAGATGGACTTTTAGATGTATGCATATTCAAAAAACCTAATATCATTGAGGTCCCTATTGTTGCAACATATTTCATCGCAAAACAAATAGACAAAAGCAATTTTATAGACATTCACAAAGCAAAGAAAATCAAGGTAATAAGAGAAATTGAGGATGTCGTAAACATTGACGGAGAAGCATTTGCAATGAGCAAGGACATTACTGTAGAAATAAAACCATTAAGTCTTAATATTTTATTAAACAAATAAAGTTATGTTTGAAAAATACATCACCTTCCTAACTAAATTATTATCAAAAGTTGGATTATCAGAAAATATGTCACAAAACATTTCTGAACTAATAAGTTTTGTAACACTATTACTAGTTGCTGTTATTGTATTTCATATCGTTAGATTAATCGTAGAAAAAATAGTTCATACTTTTATTAAGAAAAGTTCTTCTAAAAGAGATGACATTTTGATTAAAAATAAAGTTTTTAGGATATTATGCCTTATTGTTCCTGCTTATGTCATAAGAATTTTTTGTACAGCAGCACTACCTTCTTTTCCATCGCTAACTACAGCAATCATTATAATTACAAAGATATACGAAGTATTTATATATAGTCGCGTAATTGATGCAATATTAACAACACTAAATGAAATATACGATACTTTTGAAATATCCAAAAGCAAGCCTATTAAGGGTTTCATTCAAGTATTAAAAACTATTGTATATATTATATGCTTCTTGCTGGTAATTGCAATATTAACACAAAAACAGTTATCAAACATACTGATAGGTCTTGGTACTTTATCCGCTGTTCTTATGTTAGTATTCAAGGATCCTATCATGGGTTTTGTTGGAGGCATCCAATTAACAGTCAACGACATGCTTCGAATCGGTGATTGGATTGTTATGGACAAAAGCAAGGCTGATGGTGAAGTTCTGGAAATTGGATTAACAACAGTAAAAGTCCAAAACTGGGACAAGACAATTACAACAATTCCGACATACTCATTGATTTCCGATTCGTTTACCAACTGGAGAGGAATGGAAAATTCGGGAGGCAGACGTATTGCACGTTCCTTTGTTATTGATATTGATACAATTAAATTCTGTACCCCGGAAATGCTTGAACGATTCAAGAAATTCCAGTTGGTAAGTCAATACATTACTGATAAAGAAAAAGAAATTGAAGAATACAATAAAGCAAACAATATCGATGATACTAATTTAGTCAATGGAAGAAGACAGACAAATATCGGTATTTTCAGAGCTTATTTAAATGCATATTTGGCTAACTGTCCTCACATCAATAAAGACATGACATTCATGGTCAGACAGTTATCTCCTACTGAAAATGGTGTCCCAATTCAGATTTATGCGTTCAGTTCAAATAAAGCATGGATATCATACGAAAACATTCAGAGTGACATCTTCGACCATGTATTCGCTGTTGTAACAATGTTCGATTTGAAGATTTACCAAAAACCATCTAGCAATAGTTTGGCAGCGACTTTTGAAGTTTTGGAATAATTTATAATGAATAAAGTAGTAATGAGTTTGAGGTTCATTACTACTTTTACACATTATCTAGAAAGTCTTTCAATCAGAGAATCTCGATAACTTGCGCCTACCGGAATTTTATTTCCTGATACAGTAACATTAAGTTTATCAATATCTTCAATATTTTTAATTGAGACGATAAATGATTTATGTGTTCTAACAAACTTATCTTTAGGAAGTGTTTCTTCAAGATTTCTCAAAGAATATAAAGCTGTTATTCGTTTTGTTGTCGTATGGAAAGTAACATATTCATGCTGACCTTCAATAAACAAAAGATCTTCATAATTGACTTTATACAATTTATAATCAGCCTTAACCAAAATATAATCATTAGATTGAGGAGTGTCTGGGGGCATCTCTGACATATTATAACTCACCGCCTTATTTATTGCTTGCATAAATCGTACATAATCGAATGGTTTAAGTAGATAATCCACAACACCCAAAGCAAAGGCGTCAACAGCATACTCCGAATATGCTGTTGTAAGGATAACGGCAGGTTTATAATCTATCATTTTCAACATATCCATTCCAGAAATATCTGGCATTTGAATATCCAACAATAGAATATCAATATTCTCATTCTTAAGCACTTCCATTGCTTTAGTCGCATCAGGACAAGTATCAATAAGATTCAAATAATCTATTTTGGAAACATACTCCGACAAAAGTTTTCTTGCTAAAAACTCATCATCTACAATAAGAACATTATACTTCTTTCTCATAAAACATATCTCCTATTTTAATTGTTGCCACGTACGAATTGTCATCATTTTTCACATCGAAAGAATAGTTTTTACCATAATACAATTCCAATCTTTTCTTGACATTAGCTAAGCCTATTCCTGCTTGCGTTTTTTTATTAGGATCAACTAAAGATGATGACATACTATTCATCGAATTACGAGCTATGAAAATCAAATTGTTATTCTCTTGTATTATATAAAAATGTACATAACCATTCTTATCGTTGTCCAACCTGCTATGTTTAAAACTATTTTCCACTAAAGGTTGCAGAATCATCGGCGGTATCTTGAAATTAGGATTCTTTATATTCTTTTCAAAAATAATATTCGAATTATTTTCCATACTCATCATATGAAAGTCAATATAGGCATCTATATATTTGACTTCTTTTTCAAGAGATATGAGGTCGACCTGGCAATCGACCATAACATAACGAAGCATATCCGAAAGTTTTAGAACGCTTTGCGGAGCTTTTTCATCCTTTATATACACAAGAGAGTATATGTTATTCAACGCATTAAACAAAAAATGAGGCGTCATCTGTGATTTCAGGAAACGCAGCTCCATATCAAGTTTCTCACTCTTTATTTCATTCTTTATTCTCTGACTTTCTTTCTCTGCACGTTGCATGTCGGTGATAACTGATATAGCAATCGTAATTATATAAATAAGAATACGTATTAGTAAAGGTATAAAGAAAGCCTTTGCTCCATCAGGCTGATGCATTTCCGCCAAGGAAATATGCTTGCTCATAATTGTCAACATAAAGGATTCCAGGTAAGTAGTTAATAAAGACATAACTATAACCAGCAATATGTTGATAAGGTAAAAGAGAAAATTATTCCCTCGTTGCAGATACTTGACTATGTATCTCTTCTCAATGTAAGTTGTTATTAAAAGAAATGTTACTACTAGAAATGCATGTGCCAATGAAATAATCCAATTTGCCCAGAAAGACAAGAAGAAAAACAGGAATACTATTCCCCATGCAACTATTGAACGTTTGTTTTCCTTGACTAATTCTATCAATTCTATTCCTTTCATCACGAAATTAATTTTTGACAAAAATATAACAACTTAAATAGGTTGTGTAAAAAAATCAATCAAAAACAAACAATATTCAATAAATATCAATATTTCTTTCCTATGAACAATCGTAAGAATGTCACCAGGACCGTATAGATTTCAAGACGACCCAACATCATGAGTACTGACATAACCCATTTTCCCATATTTGATAATTCTGAGAATGAAAAAGATGGACCTGTACTTCCCATTCCTGGACCGCTATTGCCTAAAGCAGAAACACAATTAAACATACTTTCTTGTATTGTACATCCGCTTAAAACCAGCATAAAAACACCCAACACGTAAAGTAACAAGAAAATAATCAAGAAGTTAATAACTCTTCTTGTCTTGTCTTCATCTATAACTTCATTAGACACTTTAACAGTGAACAAAGCATTAGGGTGAAGAAGATGACGGAAAATATTGTTAATAGATTTTATGGAAATAACTTCACGAATGATTTTAATACCACCACTTGTCGAACCAGCACAAGCACCGCTCGCCATCATAAAGAATGTTGGCACAAGAAAAAGACTTCCCCACACATCATAATCGAAATTGGCAGCCTGATAACATGTTGACGTTATTATTGAGCTAACATGGAACAATGATGTACGGAATTTATTTTCAAAACCAACAGGATATGATTCTGCGTTAGACATAACAGATTCAACTTCAGGAGCATAGTAGAACAACAACATTATTATTGTTGTCATTAGAACTACTGCTCCGAGATACCATCTCAATTCCTCGTTTTCACGGAACAATTTTCCTTGACCTGTAAAAAGAAAATAATACAAGGAGAAATTGACACCTGATGCCAACATAAAAACAGATGCTACATATTCTATATAAGGTGAATTATAATATCCCAAACTTGCTTGGTGAGTGCTGAAACCACCGCTCGACATTGTTGTAAGTCCATGACAAATAGCATCAAACGTTCCCATTGGACCAAGCCAATACATAAAACTACATAACAATGTCAATATAAAATAGATACCCAATAATTTACGAGCAGTCATCATCATCTTAGGATGAAGTTTCTTGACACCGATACCCGACATTTCCGCAGAGAACATCATGACCTTGTTAGACGAACGATTCAAGGCAGGCATAATGGCAAGGAACAAAACAATGATACCTAAGCCACCCAACCATTGCATTATACTTCTCCAGAACAAAATACCATGTGGTTGACTGTCAATATTATTCAAAACCGTAGAACCTGTCGTAGTAAAACCTGACATAGCTTCAAAGAATGCGTCGGCCACAGTATTAACAGTTCCATTTAAAAGGAATGGCAACATTCCAAATAAAGCAAAAATTATCCAAGTTGCAGTAACAATAAAGAATGAGTCTTTAGTTTCAAAGTTCTCAATATTTTGTTTGCTAGTTTTTTTGTTACTTCTTCCAGCCGATATCAAGATAAAGCCTGATATTGCAGTAATTATCGTTGAAACGGTGAGCGCCAAAACGTCGCCATCACCACATTTATAAAAATAATACAAAGCGACCAATGAAGCCAACAACATGAATGCTGCTTCAAACAACAAAAAAAGACCTAAAATCCTTGCCTTCATATCTAATCACTTCATATTTTTTCCGTTGGTAAAAGTACGACTTTTTTTGTATCGCACTAACGTTTCAAACACTTTTTTAAGGCTAATATTTTTTAAGAAAAAATCCGGATTTTTTTTCAGAAATATTTCAAACATTTTCATTAAATGAAATGTTATTAACAATGACTAAAAACCTATGTTTTGCAAGGAATATTTAAGGTTCATTGAAGATGAAAAAAAATACATTGAAATGCTAATATTTTTTATTGAAATGTGCTTTTTTTATTGCAATTAATTCAATA